>Ga0172368_10000630_pt1 | contig 49689 bp, 39 predicted proteins | sample Lak11m_FD_114540 | JGI IMG/M metagenome (GOLD analysis project Ga0172368, IMG submission 114540) | Freshwater microbial communities from Kabuno Bay, South-Kivu, Congo - kab_022012_11m | ecosystem: Environmental > Aquatic > Freshwater > Lake | place: Democratic Republic of the Congo: South-Kivu... | reverse complement strand
AGAGGGTTCGCTCGCCCAGCCCCGCCTTTGGCGGGGCTGGCCTCGCTTCGGCGGCGGCTTCGCCGCCGCGTGAGGCCAAATTGAAGCGGATTTTAATGCTTTCGGGGGAATTCAATTTTTTCTTTTTCAAAATTTGATATACTGATAGTGAACCCAATACCATAACCAGTTGCGCGGATTTTTTATAACCGTAAGGTTGTAAATCCCAAGGGGCAACTTCTGTCAATGCCGCGCAAGTGGTATTGGGTTCACAGGGTTGCCCCTTTGGGTTTCAAAAATATGAATTATAAAAATTGTGCGATATATACTCGCGTTTCTACCGATAATCAAGCAGAGAAAGAATTTTCCTCTTGCGAAGCGCAAGAGCAGAAAATCCGCTCGTATATTTCCAGTCAAGATAACTGGCAAGTTTTCAAGGTATATAACGATGGCGGATTTTCTGGGTCAACGCTGGAGCGTCCTGCGCTCGCAGAACTTCTTTCAGATTTGAAAAAAGGAAAAATTGATGTGGTTTTGGTCTACAAGATTGATCGACTGACTCGTTCGCCGAAAGATTTTTACCAACTCATAGAATCTTTTGAGCAAGCAAAAATTGATTTTATTTCCATTACCGAAAGATTTGATACTTCTACGCCAGCAGGGCGACTTTTACGAAATATTATGCTCACTTTTTCTCAATTTGAGCGCGAGTTAACAAGTGAAAGGACGAAAGATAAAATGTTGGAACGAGCGAGAAAAGGTTTGTGCAGTGGTGGGTATACGCCTTATGGATACTCGCGTCAAGAGAAAAAGTTGGTAGTAAATCCGAAAGAAGCGGAGGAAATAAAATCAATTTTTGAAACTTATATTGAAACTGGCTCGTTAGCCGAAACTTACCGGATTTTGAAAAACAGAAACGTAAAAAGTAAGTTTGGCAAAAATTTCTCTAAAACAATTATCGCTTACCTTTTGCGAAATCCTGTTTACATTGGCAAGATAAAACACAATAACCAACTTTATGATGGAATACACGAGGCGATAATTTCGGAAGAAATTTTTGCTCTTGCTCAAAAGATTCACAAGGAAAAACGGAAAAATTTCAGAGTATACAAAAATTTTCTATTCGGCGGATTGATAAAGTGCGAGGAGTGCGGTTCAAATATGACTTCTTGTTTTACGAACAAACATAGTAAAAATGAGATGAACCGTTATTACTATTATCGTTGTACTTCCACCACTAAATTTGATTGGCAATCTTGTTCTGTAAAACAAGTATCCGCCGAAAGATTGGAAAATTTTTGTCTGGAAAATTTAGAGCGAATTTCAATAGACAAAAGCTATATTGATAACCTCGTTTTTCGCCTAAATTATGAGCTTGAAGCTGGACACCAAAATGGACACGAACTAACAGATGTATGCTCTAAATTTTCCACCGAAAATCTTTCGGACACTCTGAAATTTTTCCTCAATGGACTCAAAACCACCAAAGGGATTGAAAGAAATTTAATAGCCAAAAAATTTCTTTCGAACATCTTTTATTCCCCCGAAAGCATTAAAATCCGCTTCAATTTGGCCTCACGCGGCGGCGAAGCCGCCGCCGAAGCGAGGCCAGCCCCGCCAAAGGCGGGGCTGGGCGAGCGAACCCTCTCGTCTCCGAAATCAGAGTTCGTTGCGTTCAATGTGGCTGGGGGACTAGGACTCGAACCTAGATACCATGCTCCAGAGGCATGTGTCCTACCATTAGACGATCCCCCAACAAAAAGAATAAATTTTAAATGTGACTTGGAACCTAAATACCATGCTCCAATCTAAGTGTCTCAACCAAAGACTGATCTGCCTCAAACACGACTACCATTAGACGATCCCCCACTATATAAAAAACCCCTAGTGGGTAAGGTTTAGAGTACGAATAACGGGGCGAAACGTCAAGAAGACAAGGTTTCTTTATTCTCCTTCGCTAAATACACTTAAATTTGCTTTAAGACAAAAACATCAAGAATCCCTCCGTATTTTATGAAGTAGGAATAGCTTCGAAGAATTTCGCAATATTATAACTTGGGGGTTTCATTTTCGGCTATTTGAACCAATATTGGGTCAATAATATATGGCAAACCAAACACTCTCTGGGTGGCTTCGGCCATAACTGAACGGTTTTTTGACTCCCGTAGTCGGTCATGGTGAAAAGGGTAAGCAACGCCAATTTCTAACCTATTTTCCTTAACTCCCACAAGGGAAGCATTGGCCAAAACATAAGATAACGAACGATTTAAGCCCTTAACATGTTCGAGCACTTCTTGCCACCTATTTTTGACTTCTTCTAGTGTAAACTTTAGCTTTTCTATCGGTTTTTGTTCACTTAACTTAACTTCTGATTTTACTGTTTTATCTTCCGCGATTTTTACCGGTGGTTTTGTTTTGTTCTCGTTACCACCCTTTGAATTATCGTTATTCAAATTTAACAAAACGTCGTCAGTTGTAAGACAAGATTCTATAACCGCTAGTTCTAATGGCAATTGCGGAATCGGCGAATCCATAATTGTTTTTCGCCTTATTAAAAATATATCCAAAATTTTCTGCAAACGAGGTAACGTGGTTTGACCCGCTTGCTCCATTAATTGAACTTGTAACTCCCCTAGCGTTCCTCGAGAAAATAAATCCAACTGATCGCTCACGCTCGCTAAAATTAAACTGCGAAGCCACGAAGTAAGATCGTCGAAAAAAACAGAAATGGTTATACCCTGCTCTACTTTATCATTAACAAATTTTAAAGCTATACCTGTTTCTCTCTTAATACATTCGCCAATTAAGGTGGCGGCATCAGCTATGTTTGAACGAGGCATAATTAACGAAGCTTCGTCCATAGTTATGTGTTTTAATCCCAAAGACAAAACTTGGCCTAGCGTACTTTCGGCGTCGCGAAGAGACCCGTCGGAGTGTGTGGCAATACTAGCTAAAACATCGTCGTCTACTTTAATGTCTTCATTACTAACAATTCTTGCCAATCGCTCTCTAATGGCATCAGACGAAATTTTTTTAAAATCAAACCTCTGGCAGCGTGAAATAATTGTTGGCGGAACTTTATGAATTTCGGTTGTCGCTAAAATAAAAATTACGTGCTTAGGTGGCTCCTCCAACATTTTTAACATTGCATTAAACGCCGCCGTTGAAAGCATATGAACTTCGTCAATAATAAATACCCTGTACCCACCATGTCCGGCCGTAACTTCGGCTGCATTAAGAATATTTTCTCGCACATGGTCAACCCCCGTATGCGACGCGGCATCAATTTCAATTATGTCAAAAGACTGCTGTAAGTTTATTCTTTTACACGAAGCACACTCGTTGCACGATTCCGCCGAACCTTTTTTACGGTTCTCGCAATTTACAGATTTCGCGAATAATCGTGCCGTCGTAGTTTTACCCACACCCCTTGGACCAACAAAAAGGTAAGCATGAGCTATTTTATTTCGCTCAATTTCGTGCTCAAGAGTTACTCTAATATGATGCTGATCTGTAACTTCCGCCCATGTTTTAGGTCTGTATTTTTGATAAATAGCTTCGGGCACAAATGTAATAATTAAATTATAATAACAGGAAATTATGCTTTCACTTAACCATTATCTTAATAAAAAAATAGCATTCTGTCTAAGAAATGCACTTTCAACCAACGTTAATGTAGATTATCTAAATTTTAACGATGAATTAACCAAAAATCGCAATATACACGAAAAAATAAGGAAAAGTATTACCTTGTCTTTATTATATTTTCAACCGCCGCCCACTTACTTTCCCCGCTTTCCGGAACAAGAACAGTAACCTCGTCTCCGTCGTGTCCGTGGAAATAAGTAACGCTAGCCGTTAAAATTGCATAATTTCTTCCGTCAACCTTAACAACCCATTCGTTACTTAAAGGATTTTTAGTTAAAACTCCAAGCAACCTACGCCTCTCGCACGGCCCGATTTGTTTGTAAACAAACGCACCGCGATTGGTAATTGTTAACTTCAGCATATCACCCTCAACAAGTTTGGATTTTGAAGCGTAGTTGGCGGGAACAGAATAATGGTGTCCGTCCGGTCCGATCATTTTTTGTCCGTCAAATACCCCCTCAATAACGCGAGCCTCTTCGTCGTCTTCTTCGGAGTCTACAACTTGTCGCATTGTCGACAAATCGTTAGTTCCTTCAGAACCAATAACCCGACTTATTCTTTCTAAAAGAATTCGCGCTTCGGTAACTAATTGCTGAACTAAGGCGAGCCGTGCTCCGGAAACATCCCCACTCGATTGTATTGGCTCATTATCGTCAATTGTAGTTTCAACTTGTTCTTCCGCAACTTCTGTTACGTCTTCTAGTAATGAACTACTTGCATTAAAAATGTCATCCATATTTATTTTTATTTATTTTGTTTATTTATCCACCCTTGCTTTATTTAACTTTATTATAACAAAGTATATACAAAAAATCATCAATCGTCCATAAATTGATGCAAACAAAAACTGCTATTGCTTATTTAAAGATTCATTCCCCTGTCTCCTTCGGTAATTTGTTTTATTGTTCCAAGTCTGCTTCTTTCAAGAATTTCCGCCTCAACCACGCTACGATCTCGTCCATATCGTAAACGCGACATCTGCTTTAACAATGCGGCTCTCTCCAGACTACCCGGTGTTGGTGGCAAAGTATCAATATCAAAAGGTCGGCTAACACTATTGCGAATAAGCAAACGAACATAAGCGTGATAACGATCGATGTTGACCATATCATATTCGCTAAACACCGGTTCAAACTGCTTTGACATAATTTCTGCATCCTCGACACCAATTCTAAACGAAATCATTGTGCCGACGTTACCAAGTACGGCGTCGCGTATTTTGTGATCCTCGCCTTGTGTTAATTGACCCATATATTGATGAGCCATAGTTAGATTGAGTTTGTACTTTCGAGCCTCGGACAAAATGGTTGCAATAGAATCCGTAATGAAGTTTTGAAATTCATCAATATACAGGTAAAAATCGGGATAATCTTCACTTAGCGAATCGGCCCTAGCCAAGGCGGCCATTTGCAATTTTGATACTAAAATTAAACCGAGCAAATTTGAGTTAATTTCCCCTATTTTACCTTTTGATAAATTTACAATTAGAATTTTTTTGTTATCCATTACGTCCCGAACTTTAAAACCCGAAACCGGCTGGCCGATAATATTTCTCATCATTGTATTTTCCACAAAACGACTAACTTTTGAAATTATATAACCAAGCATTTCCGATTTATGGAAATCGGAAGTTTTAGCCATTTCTTGTTCCCAAAACGACCGCACCATCGGGTCGGACACCCGCTTAACCTTATAACGTTGAAAATCCGGATCAGTAAACATTCGAGGAATTTCGGCAATTGTTCCCGGATGCTCGGTGTCGGACATTAACGTAATAATCGCGTTTCGCATATTGTGCTCAAACATCGGACCAATCATTGAAGGATCGGTAACGAGTTTATAAAATATGGCAATCATTTCTTGGGTCACAAAATCCATTTCTGCGGCACTACTTCCTTCGAGCATATTTAACCCCATCGGTCGCTCGGCATCAGCTGGATCAAAATAAATTACGTCATTGGCGCGCTCTTTGGGTACGCACTCCAACGCATCTTCCGCCAAAGAACCATGCGGGTCAATAACACATACTCCTCGTCCGGCCAAAATATCTTGTTTAATCATACTGCTCATTAAAACAGTTTTTCCGGATCCCGTACTACCAATTATATACACGTGTCGGCGTCTATCTTCTTCGGTGATTCTTACCGACCTAACATCCCCACGGTAACTATTATTTCCTAAAACAACACCCTCTTCAGGTAAATCGGAAGGAGCGGCAGATTTTTTTGCTCTAAGCCAGCGAATATTCGGCGTTTCGGTTGATGGTAAAGGAAAATGATACAAACTGGCCATTTCTTCGGTATTCAACAAAACTGCCCAACGCCGACTAAAATGACGATAAATAAATCGACGAATAAATTTATCTTGATTCATCGGCCGAATAATTTTAAAACTATTGCCATACTGATACATATTAAACTGCGTAAACGAATTCAACATATTGTTTAACAGTTGCCCTGCTTCTTGTTCTGAATGTCCGGATATCACAATTCTTATATTGGCATCCATACCAGCTTTACTGGTTTTTTCTTCAACACGTTTAGCCATTTCCTGTTCAAATGACGAAAGCTGATGAGGTTTTTTAAGCTGTCCGGTTTCTAAATCGGTCTTTTTTGTACTTCCACCGCTCATAAAACTATGAAATATATAAAACAGGCCACGCACCAGTACGTTACGATGACCAAATTGATACGCTTCCATAAATGATTTTCCCTGATGCAATTCAGAAGCCGTACGTCGCCCGTATCTATGCCATTTTTTCTTGGCCGAACGCACAATAATTTGGATGGCGGCGCCGTTGGTACCCATACGGCTCATAGCGTTTGTTACGGCCGACAGGGGGTCCGATTCTATTTCTTTATATGTTCTTATTGGAAAAATAAACGACCGACGAAATTTCAAAATTGCGCCCACTACAACACCATGAGGTAAAAAAATATTATAATCTGAAACTTCTTCCACCATAGCCGACGGATATTGTGCATGAATATGCTGTTCGATATAGCGTTGAAGATGACTGGAAACAGCAACATAAAAAGAAATTAAACCGTCTTTCGCCACAATCTCAAAAGACAAATGATCTTGCCGACCAAATAAATAAGAGGCCAAACTTCTGTCAGCCCTCATTCCGCCAATAGTAGAAAAAAGGGTCTCGGCAACGGCAATTTGTTCTTTAATCGTTTCTTGATTGTCGACACGATTCTCTTGTTTATCCGACTGATATTTAGGAACAGTTATAAGAAGAATATTTTTTTTAAAAGACGCTTTGGCATGATATAGCTTGCCGTAAATAAGTCGCATAATTATAAAAAAACAAGCCACGATAAAAAAACCCAGCAACACCCACGGCATAATGTCCGAAAACATTTGTGTCCACGGAGATAAATTTGGTACAGTATTCGGAACTGGTGGTGGTAAAAATTCAGACATCGTTCTGTCGTTTATTTAGACGAACAATTTTATCAGTTTTAATTTTTGCCTCCTGCTCAATAAAAGACCGATTAACGCCGGGTAAATATTTTAACCATTCAACTATTAACTTAAAAATTTGCCACACTTTTTCTGTGGCTTCGTTTAAAAGCATTCTAATTTTTGTTGCGGTCATCTCCCCTTTTTGTTTAAAAATTTCCTTATCTGGTGGCGACAATTCCGAGTATAAATACCCAATATCCTCCTGTAAAATTAACTCAATATTTTGTAAAACCTGACTTTTGATTTTTCCTAAATTTTTATCCCCACTTTGTGGCAGCAAAGCACTAGGTATTAAGGGGGCGCCAAAATCACCCCGCGCGCCAGGCTCGTGTTTTTCTGCAACTTTTTCTCTGATTAATTCTTTTTCTTGTTGAATCCCAGAAGATACCTTCTCTGTAGAGGGTTCCAACGATGCTTTTTCTGGAGCCGCAAAAGCCATGATTTATTAACACAACTTCTCGGAATTAGTTCCGAGTTTAATAAAAGTCATTAATTATTATACCACCAAAACGTGAAAAAACAATTAGTATTCGAAAAATATTATTTTTTCTTTATTTGCGGTCCCGATGAAGAATCCTCAAGAATAAAACCGGCGTTTTCTATTTCATCTCTTATGCTATCCGCCAACGACCAATTTTTTTCCTTCCGCGCTTTCTCTCGTTTTTCTATAAGCTGACTAACATTTTTAGAAATACTTACGGATTTATTTTTTTTGTTTAACTCTAAGCCAAATACTTTATCAAATTTCAATAAACTCCGTTTAATTTTGGACGGTTCGTGTTTGCTTCGAACTAAATCCCAAACAATCGCGAGAGCCTTAGGGGTATCTAAATCGTCATAAATGGCTTCCGCAAATTTTTTTTCAACACTTAATACGCCCGTCTTTGCCGGTTTTGGTAACCGCTGAACGGCTTCACGCAAATGAATTAAAGCTTTACTGGCTCCCTCAAGACTAATTTCCGAAAAAAATAATTTGCTTCGATAGTGAGTTGTTAAACATAAATATCGATATGCCAAAGGATCAATATTTAAACGAACGACATCTTTTACTGTCAAAAAATTATTTAAAGACTTACCCATACGAACGTCTTTCCCTTGTTTACCTAAAACCAAAAACTCGCCATGCAGCCAAATATTTGCCAAAGGTAAACCATACGCGGCAACGGATTGTGCTATTTCGTTTTCGTGATGTACGGGCAAATGGTCAATTCCACCGCCATGAATATCAAATGGCTGACCAAGATATTTTTTAGACATAGCCGAACACTCAACATGCCATCCCGGAAAACCGACACCCCAAGGACTCGCCCACTCCATATCTCGTTTTTTTCCTTTAGGAGAAAATTTCCAAAGGGCAAAATCAACGGGATTTCTTTTTTGCCCTGCTTCCACCCTAGTTCCAACTTTTTTTTCGTTTATACTTTGACGAGATAATCGTCCGTATTGCTTAAATTTTGAAGTATCAAAATACACCCCGTCTGTTGCTATGTATGTATAACCTCTTGTTTCCAGCAATTTAATTAAAATAATTTGTTCTTTTATGTGACCCGTTGCTTTGACTATTTTACTTGGCGCCAAAATATTTAGTTGCTTTTCGTCCATTAAAAAAGCTTGGGTATAAAAATCGGCAATTTGCCACGCAGTTTTATGTTCGCGCTTCGCTGAAATATCCAATTTGTCTTCTCCAACGTCGGCGTCAGAAGTTAAATGACCAACATCCGTAATGTTCATTATATGTTTAACCTTGTAACCGTTATACAGCAAAACTCTCTTTAACACGTCATAAAAAAGGAACGTTCTCAAGTTGCCAAGATGCGCATACTGATAAACAGTTGGTCCACAAGAATAAAAACCAACAATATTTTTTTTAATTGGCTTTAAATTTTCCTTTTTGCGAGTTAAAGTATTGTATAGCTTGATTGACATAAATATTTACCAATCAAGTATACCGAAAATACTATTTTTTTAACAGGATAGCAATACTAATTCAAGTCTTTTAATTCTTGTAAAAGCTCTTTTTGCCTTCGACTTAAATGCGGTGGCGTAGATACGATTATTTCAAATAAATGATCCCCACGTCCGCGTCCGTGCAAATGTGGTACGCCTTTGCCTTTTAGTCGTAAAACTGTACCGCTCTGTATACCCGCGGGAATAGTTAACGATATTTTACCATCAATTGTTTCTACTTCTTTTTTGTCGCCCAAAGCCGCTTCACCAAAAGACACAATAACTTTTGAAATCAAATCGTCGGCTTGTCGTTTAAAACGACTGTCAGTTTGTACGTTTATATTTACATATAAATCGCCGGCTGGGGAACCACTAATACCAGCTTCGCCTTCTCCGCTAACGCGCAATGTTTCTCCATGACTGACGCCGGCGGGAATTTCCACTTTCAAAGTAACTGTATCTTTTGTAATCCCCTGCCCACGACAACTATTACAAACTTTTTCCGGTTTTTCTCCCTTACCCCCACAATGTGCGCAGGTACGTACGGTTTGGAAACTTCCCAAAATTGTATTTTGCATATGCACCGTCTGCCCCTTGCCGTCGCACTCGGAACATTTAATCATCTTACTTTGCGGATCCGCGCCGTTGCCATGACAATTTTTACAAGCAATGGTCTTATAAAGTTTGATTTCTTTTTCTACACCAAGGACAACATCACTAAGAGAAATTGTAACGGTAACTTCAATATTGGCGCCTTTGCGACTACGACCACCTGTTCTTCTTCCACCGCCAAAACCACTAAAAACTCCGCCAAACAAATCCTCTAAATCTTCAAAATCTACGTTAATATTTCCAGCTTGCCCAAATCCGCCAAAACCTCCGTACCCGCCACCTTGTCTTTGGGCTTGATCAAAAGTCGCCCCAAATTGATCATACTGCTGACGTTTGTTTACATCAGACAGTACTTGATACGCTTCATTAATTTCTTTAAAGCGTTTTTCGTTTTCGGCATGATCTTTTGAACCTTCGACAACTTTATCAGGATGATATTTGTGCGCCAACTTTCGGTACGCTTTTTTTAACTCATCTGCCGAGGCGGTTTTATTAACGCCCAATATTTTATAATAATCTTTGTTCATCGATTAAATTAACATCACCGCCGCCTTAAGGCGGCGGTAACGACTATTTATTAAGCGTGAAAACCAAGCTCTTGCCCGGGGGCGTCAGCCTCTTTTACTTCACCGTACTGATCTTCATACCTTTTCATTGTGTCTTGAAGTAATCGAATAATTCTTTTTAAGTGCCCCGGACTCGTCATTATTTTTCCAACTACCCGACCGGCCGGCGGAACAACATTAAGAAACGTTAAAAGTACTTCTTCTTTGGTGTATCCTGCTTGAGCAATATTAGTGTACTCCGAACCGGCAAAATTGTCTTGAATTTTAATTTGTTTAGCTTCGTCGGCCATATATTTTATTATTCTTTTTTATCACTATCGCTGGCTGGATTTTGTTTATCGTCTTCTTTTACTTCTTCATACTTTGCATCTACCGGCTCTTCGGTTTTTGGGGTTTCTTCTCCACTTGGAGCTTGACTCGTTTCGCCGGCAGCTTTGTAAAGTTCGGCGCCAACTTTTTGAATAACCGTACCCAACTCGTCAAACCCTTTCTTTATGGCTTCTAGGTCGTCACCGTCTTTAACTTTTTTAAGAGCCTCTAATTTTTCTTCTACCTGACTTTTTACTTCAGCCGAAACTTTATCTCCGGCATCTTTCAACGCTTTTTCGGTTGAATAAACCAAGCCGTCGGCATTATTTTTCATATCAATCAATTCTCGTTTCTTTTTGTCGTCTTCTGAATGAAGTTCGGCATCTTTTTTCATTTTTTCAATCTCATCTTTAGACAAACCGGACGAAGCTGTAATGGTAATTTTTTGTTCCTTACCTGTGGCCTTATCAACTGCTTTTACGTTCAAAATTCCATTAGCATCTATGTCAAAGCTTACCTCTACTTGCGGAATACCTCGAGGTGACGGCGGAATTCCCGACAAAATAAACCGACCCAGCGACTTATTGTCTCCGGCCATTTCTCGTTCACCTTGCAAAACATGAATTTCCACCGAAGTTTGATTGTCCGCCGCCGTTGAAAAGACTTGCGACTTAGAGGTCGGAATTGTTGTATTTCTTTCAATTAACTTGGTCATTACTCCGCCCAATGTTTCAATACCAAAAGATAGCGGGGTAACATCCAACAATAAAACATCTTTAACTTCACCTTGCAACACACCGGCCTGAATAGCCGCGCCAATGGCGACAACCTCGTCCGGATTTACACCCAAGTGAGGTTTTTTACCAAAAAACTTTTCTACAGTCTGAACCACAAAAGGCATTCGCGTCATTCCACCCACCATAACAATTTCATCAATATCGGTTGTTTTTAATTTAGCGTCTTCTAGGGCTTTTTTGCACGGTCCCATTGTGCGTTCCACTAAATCTCTAACTAAATCTTCAAGCTTGGCTCGACTTAACTTTAAATTAAGATGTTTTGGACCGGCTGCGTCGGAAGTAATAAATGGCTGACTAATTTCGGTTTCCGGAGCGCTCGACAATTCAATTTTAGCTTTTTCGGCGGCCTCTTTAATACGCTGAAGAGCCAAGCGATCTTTTGATAAATCAATACCCTGATCTTTGTTAAACTCTTCAATAATCCACTCAATAATTACTTGGTCAAAATCGTCGCCGCCTAAATGCGTATCTCCGTTGGTTGATTTAACTTCAACGGTGTCGTCACCAACTTCCAAAACAGAAACGTCAAAAGTTCCACCACCAAGGTCGTAAACAACAATTTTCTCATCTTTCTTTTTATCTAATCCGTAAGCCAAGGCGGCGGCGGTTGGTTCGTTGATAATTCGACGAACCCTTAAACCCGCTATTTCTCCCGCATCTTTTGTAGCTTGTCTTTGCGAGTCGTCAAAATACGCCGGCACAGTAATAACCGCTTCGGTAATGGTTTCTCCAAGTTTTTCTTCGGCGTCAGCCTTTAATTTTTGAAGAATCATTGCGGAAATTTCTTGCGGTGTAAAATCTTTATCACCCATTTTAACTTGAATACCGTCGCCTGACTTAACAATTTTATACGGCATCAATTTAATATCTTTTTCAACTGCCACGTCGTCTTTGCGCCGACCAATTAAACGTTTAACTGAAAAAATTGTATTTTCCGCATTAGTTACAGCTTGCCGTTTAGCAACCAAACCAACTAATCTGTCCCCATTTTTTGACAAAGCCACGACCGAAGGCGTAGTTCGGTTACCCTCTCGGTTTTCAATAACCCGAGGTTCTCCACCCTCCATAATTGCCATACATGAGTTAGTTGTACCTAAATCTATACCTAAAATTTTAGCCATATTTTTTTAATTTATTAATTATTTAATATCAATTTTTGTGCGCTCCGGTTTTACGTCTTTAATCTTACTAAATTCCAGACGTAAAATACCGTTATCGTAAAAAGCTTCGGCGTCTTTAGTAATTGCGTAAGCAGGCAACTGCACTGATCGGTAAAATGATCCTGAACGAACTTCTTTTCGATAATAATTATCCTCGTCGACCTCTGTTTTTCTTTCTGTTTTACCTTCAATAATTAAAACATTCCCTTCAACGGAAATACTAATATCCTTTTTATCTATTCCGGGAAGCGACGCCTCTAAAATAACTTTACTGTCGGTTTGATAGACATCAATGGCCGGCGAAAAATAAAGTTTTTTATTCTCAAATATTTTATAAACGTCGTCAAAAATATCCGGCAGAGATGAATTCCAATGTATTAGTTTCGTCATATATAATTTATTAAGATTTATCTGTACTATTTTGGCCAGTACCCACAACCACCCGCGCCGGATACAGTAATCTGCCTTCGCACATATAACCACCCTGTAATTCCGCCGTGACCATATCTTTTTCGCCAGTTGTGTCTGTATGAACAGCTTCATGAATTTCTGGATTAAATACTTCTCCGACCGTTGGAATTGCTTCTACTTTCCACTGCTTTAAAAGACTATCCAACTGCCCCTTAATTTGTTCGATACCAGTAATCCAATTCGCGCAATCGTTTTCTTCCGGCTTAACTTCAAAAGCTTTTTTAAGATGGTCGTATACTGGCATAAGTTCAGTCAAAAAACGATCTTTGGCATTTTTAGTAAACTCACTTTGTCGCTGTTGCCATTCTTTCTTTAAATTTTGGTAATCAGCTAATGCTCTTTGCCAACCGGCCAAATTGTCTGCTACTTGTTTTTGCAAAGCTTCAAAGTGATCGTTATTTATCTCGGGTTGTGACTTATCTTGATTTTGTTCGTTGTCGTTTGCCATAAAATAATTAATTTATTTATTATTTCTCATTTCTTCCTGAACATAAGATGCGCGAGCAATATTTGCTTCGTAATCCATTCGTGTTGGACCCACTATGCCAAAAAGCCCTTCTCCGGAAGACGGTAAATTATATCGAGTTAAAATAGCACTACACCCAGACCCAAACGGACTATCTGATCCAACAAGTATATCTATGTTGTCTGTCGAAATTTTATCGAAAATAGTTGCTATCACTTCATCCAAATGGTCAATCATTGCTCCCATCTGATAAAGAAGTTCATACTCACGAAATTCGGGTTGAGTAAACAAGTTCGCCAAACCGGTATAATAAATATCGTTTCTGCCGAAAGCTAAAAAGACTCCCTCTGAAGCAAAAGACGCCACAACCTTGGCGGTCTTTTTTAAGGTGTCGTTAATGTCGCTACTCGCACCCCAAACCGCGCGCAACTGTCGTTCTTCAGACTTCGACAAATCAACATCTTGTAAAAAATTATTAATGTAATAGCGATAAGCTTTTTCAGTTGGAACACGACCGGATGAAATATGCCGACTTTCTAAAAAACCCTCATCTTCAAGGCTGGCCATATCGTTTCGAATAGTTGCCGGACTAACATTAATAGACGAACGCATACCAATAGTCGCCGAACCAACTGGCTCGGCGGTGACAATATATTGTCGGACTATTTCATTAAGAATTGCCCCTTGACGTTCGACCAATGTTTTTTGAGGATTCATATACTATTTAGCACTCTACTATTGAGAGTGCTAATGCAGTATAGTAAGGGGGGGTTACTCCTGTCAAGACCTTGGTTTAATATCTAATAATAAATTTTTTATCATTTTTGGTTGGGATTACTTTAATTTCGATAAAATTAATTTTTGCCCATATGGGCGGTTTATTTTTTAAAATTTCTTGAAACTGATTAATTGAATCAACGCCCCCTTCTATTTCCGCAACTACATCGGGTGGCTTATTTGCCACAAATCCTACTATCCCCTGTTCTTCGGCTAAACGAAAAAAATAGGCACGAAATCCTACGCTAATAACATTTCCTTTTATTATTAGCTGGTGGCGGACAATTTTCATAAATTAGGTAACCAAAATACCGCCTATAAACATTAAAATAATTGCCAATACTTTGAGTCTTAAAGTGGATTGACTTGTTTCTTCGGTCATAATTTTAGGGTAGTAAAAACTAATAGCTGTCGCCATAACTAAAACAAAAAAAGGTTGAACAGAAACCAAAGCGCTCACAAAAGTAACGGGTCCAAGTGAAGAGGCAGACAACATAAAAAAGAAGGCGATCATTCCTAATATTTCCCCAAGCGTCATAAAGTATAAAATACGTTTACCTTGAGAACGAATTGCTAATTGTAAATCTGAAAAAGCAAAATAAAGCATTATCGGCAATGTAAGAAACGCGCCCATGCTCATATAAGCAAAAACTGTCCACGTGTCAGTAAAGTTCAGCAGATATTTTTCAATAACCCAAACTGATGCCCACAACAACGCCGCCACAATAGTAAACCAAAAGGGTTTATTTAACTTAATTTTGTAATTACGCGTAGAAATAAGCGTCGCCCCAGCCACCAATAAAACAATTCCCAAATATTTAATCGGTGTAAAAATCTCTCCTAAAAAAATCCCAGCAATAATGGCAACAAATAATGGAATTAAAAATAATAAAGCCACAATGCGTGAAATCTCCTCTTTTTTCGCGGCAAAAAAATATACAACCGTAGCCATCTCCGACAAAATGGCGACTAAAAATGCTAAGCCAATAAGAAAAATTGGTAGCCGATCAATTCCATGAACAGTAAAAACAATAACAGCTACAAGGGGGCCAAGAAAACCCCAAACAATTGATGGCGCAAAAGGATTATTAATTAATTTCCCGATAACATATTTATCAATAATGTTAACGGCGGCCCAAAATAATGCAGCCAAAATAGAGAATAAAACCCAAAACATAAATAGTAATTAGCTTAATTAACTTTTAAAACTTTCATTGAGTATAGCATGGAATTTAAATTGATTAGGAATATTCGTTAATTATTTTAAAAAATAAGACGTCCGTTCAGACATTTATAACTTAAAATTCAAAAGTCAAAAGGCAAAACTGCAAGTTAAAAATCAAAACTGTTTAGTAGGAACCTTAGGCTCCATTCTAATTACCACGACATTTTCCTAAGGAAGTTTGGGTTCTTTTCCTAAGCAAAACCCATAAGTGTCACGTCGTGGTCAAGCAGACGAGACACAACGGTAAAAACAGGAGTGTGTTTGAGACGAACATAGTGAGGCGAGTTCACTCCTGTTCGTTGTGTCGAGGAATGACTTGCCCGACGTAAGCACTGAGGGGGTCATTCTTTTGGTAACTTTTCTTGGACAAGCAAGAAAAGTTACAACCTAAAGGCCCTGAAAGTGCCGAGGTTTATTGAGCGAAAAAAATAATACCCATTCTCTCACATCATCCACTGCACTCTCCCCACGGGCCCATGAGTCAGCCGAACTTTAATTCCACGCGGATGAAATTCAGCTGAAGTTAAAATATCTTGAACCAATCCTTGCGTGTAAGCATTAGTACCATAATTTTGTTTTTCAATAATCCAAACCGCGTCCCCTCTTTTAATTTCACTGCGACGTGGCGGATTTTTATTATCACTACTTTCTTGAAACATAAACGTTAAAGTTACCCTGATTTAGAACGTAAAAAATACCACGCGTACAAAACAACGATAATAATTACATCAGGAATTAAAACGTACGATGACGCCCAAATAACTCCATCAAAAACATAACTTGAAAACGGCCACAGAAAAGGCGTTGGGAAAAAAGATAAATCATGCGTCGGAATATCAACCAAAATATGCAAACCCCAAGCCAATAATGGATAATAAACTTTTTTTGAAAACAACCAAACTAAACCAAAAATAGTAACAAACACAAATAAACTATGTGAAAAAGAATAAAGAGAATAAACAAAATCCGGTATTAATTTTGCGGGCGGAGGCGAATTAAATTCAAACGATAAACGATGAAACACTCCAAAAAATGATCCAACAAAAAAAGGCCCAAACGCAAAAAGATCGGGAAACATGCCGAAGAAAAAAGCCCACCAAAAATCGCGTCTAGTTTTTCGGCCAAAGGCTATACCCCCCAAAAGGGCATGAGAAAATATATCCATTTAAGCAGTCTAACACTTAATCGCGCCAGTACCAAAAATTAGATTACCCAAAGAAAGCGTTATAAAAAATTATTTATACCTTAACGCCTCTAGTGAATTTAAGCGAGAAGCGCGACGCGCTGGCATTAGGCCGGTTACAAAACCGATAATTGTAGAAAAGATAATTACGGTAGCAGTAAACCATATCGGACGTTCAAACAAAGCCAATGTTTGTCCGCCAAATTTAGACGCCACAAGATTAATTACTGTATTTATAAGCTCCCCACCTAAATAACCCATAACAACACCGGAAACACCGCCCAAAAAACCCATTAGCGAAGACTCCGTAAGAAACATAATTAGCATATCCGTTTTGCCAGCTCCAATAGCCTTCATAATTCCAATTTCCTGAGTTCTTTCCAAAAGAGCAATTGTAACCGTGTTAAACATACCAATCGCCGCCACAACGAGCGCGACAATACCAAACAAAGCCAGAATTACTTGAATAGCTTGAAAAATTTTATTTGCTTCGTCAATTGTGTCTGACAAAGCCACTACCGAAAACCCAAACGACTTTATTTGTTGACGCACAGAATCAATAAATTCACCACCCTCAACTCGTACTTTTGCTTTGGCAAATTTAGTAATTTTAATATCTGGAATATCTTTTTGTGAAATATAAATAAAACTTGAAACTTCGTTCTCAACAACACCAATAATTTCTAAGTTTACTTGATGCACTTCAACCTCATCAGTTACGTTGGTGTTGTTACTTTCGTTATCGTCTTTGTAAGTTGTGCTAAACAAATTTACTGAAACTTCTCGGCCAAGAATTTCTTTTGGTTCCATATTTAATAACTTAGGAACAATAGAAGACACAACAACCTTCTTTGTGTCGTTGTCTGAAAAAAATCTTCCATATTTCGTTTGCACACCTTCAAGTCGAAAATATGACGGATTCACTATTTGACCCAAAGCATCTCCGGTAAAATTGTTCAAAGAAATTTGCGTGGGAATATCGGCTTCTGGACTTACCTCAATTACATGCTCCAATTTAGAAAAAATATCTAAATGCTCCTGATCAAGAAACAATATACCGGATTCAGGTGAACGAACATCCAAACTAAGCAAAGATTCGGAGGTAGTAATTTGTTCTAAAAGAATTTTTTGTAAACCATAACCAAATGTCACAAGAAAATAAGTTGCCGCAATACCAACACCTACTCCTAAAATTGTTAAACTAGTCCTTAACGGACGAGTTTTAAACATTCGAGTTGATAAACGTAATAAATCAATTGTTCTCATCATATATTTATTACGTTTGAGAAGTTTTAGCTATTGCTTCTTTAGCGTCTGAAACAATTTCTTGAGGAGCTTCGTGAAAAACGGTTGGATAAGTAATCAAAAATACTTCTATGCGCCTGCTAAATTCTTGAGCCGTTTGATAATGCAAACCAACACCGCCGTCGTTTAAATGTTGTTCAAGTTTTTTTTCAAACTGCAAATGATCAATCGAACCTTCAATTCTGGCTTTTATGGCACTATCCAATCTTTCTATTTGCTCTTGACTTGGATGACCGTGGTAACCAACTAATAAGTGATCACGAAGCCTAACAATGCCTTGGTGCAAAATCTCATAATTTTCTGGAAATTTATGAAAGTTTGTGGCAAAATATTCCGCCTGTTCCAAAACTTCATCAAGCTGTTCGGCCAGATGATGGGCTGTTTGATCATACAAACCAACTCCTCCTTCAAGATACGATTTATTAATTTCATTTACAAACTGTTCATGTGTAAGTTGGTTACAAATACGCTCATGAACCAATTTTTCAAGTCGTTCTTGAGTCCTTTCCTCTTCAAGACTTAATAAATAATGACACAAAAACTTAACTTTCAAATTAGCTTCATCTAAATGAGGATAATATTTAGCAAACTCAATTAAAGCATGGGCCATAAAAGGCTTCATTTTTTCTTCTCGCAATTGTGCTCGTTCGCTGTTTGAAACTTCTCTAACTATTTCCCCATCTCTAAGATAATAAACCCTATGAGCGTAGCGTAAATAACGGGAATCATGAGTAACAAGAACAATAGTTTTCTTATCTTTATTATTTAGCTCGTACAGCATATCCATAACTTTTTCTGAAGATACTGAATCCAAATTACCCACCGGCTCATCGGCAAAAATAATAGTCGGATTATTAATAACGGCTCGACAAATAGCCACGCGTTGTTGCTGACCTCCAGATAATTCGGTTGGTAAATTATTTTTTAACTTTGTTATTTCAAAACGCTCCAGCACTTTAAGCGCTCGTTCTCGTCTTTTTGCTGGTGTTTCACTAGCAAACATTTGCGGAAGCATTATATTATCAATAACCGAAAGCGAAGGAATAAGATAAAAAGCCTGAAAAATCATGCCAAGTTTTTGCCGAAGAAACTGAACAATCTTTTTATTCGATAATTTTGAAAGGTCATCGTTTTCAACGAACACCCGACCGCTATTTGGCACTTCCAGACCAGCCATTGAATAAAGCAGAGTAGATTTTCCACACCCAGACGGACCAAACAAAATTACATACTCTTCCGGATAAATTTCCATACTTATATTTTTGAGTGCTTCTGTTTCCCCCAATTTTCCCGCATTGTATGTTACGGATAAATTTTCAACCTTAATAATCGGTGCTTTCATCATAGTCATTTATTTGGTCCATCCCGGCAACTTCAAGAAACCAAAAGTTTGTTCAAAATTATTTATTATCAATCCCAAAACGCTTTGCTTTCGACGCGGAGTTAGCAATGTAAAGTCGTTCGAAAAAATTGTATTTCCTGTTTTGTCTGTACTGTTTACTCGGAATCTATATACGGTTGCTGTTCTTAGATTACTCAAAACAACGACATGATTTAATACTAATTCTTTAGACAAATCACTAGAACTTGCCAATTTGTCACCCTGTGTGATTCCCTCTTCATAAAGCACTTGGGTTGTAGACGGCTCATCGGTTTTCCATGATATTATCGCTTGAGCATAATCTTCTTCGTTAGCCGCCAGACTAACTTCGGTATGAACCCTAGAAACTACCGGTGGTATATCGTCGGTTGTTGTTTTTATCGAAAGCAATGACGAAACAACGGATAAGCCAGTTTCATCGTCTCCGTGTACCAATATTTTATAAGGTGTACTTCCATTTAATCCATTTAATTGAAAATGGTGAATAGTTAAAAATTGAGGATCGCCCTGAGATAACTGTTTACCACTAGACACGTCCGTATAATCAATTACCGACTTCGTGGGCACGTTTGTCCGCCAATTTAAAATTGCACTGTTTTCACTAACCGATTCAACTCGCAAATTACTTATTTCCGGCCGTAAAGACAAAGTTTTAAAAGTATAGTCGCCAGAACGTCCGGCCCGTCCAACTTTCTCTCGTGAACGCAATTGATAGTGATAACTGGTATTTGGTTTTAAATTAATTATGGTAACTTCGTGATCGGTAGAAGAAACTTCAGTATCACCAGTTTCTGTTCCGTAAGGGTTTTCTGATTCTTTGTTGTACATACTTTCTTCGACGTACGCAACCCGACTGTCTGCCTCACGATCCGTCTTCCAACCAATAGTTGCCGTTTCGGTTGTAACCGTAACTATAGGTCTACCGCCAATAAATTTAGGCGCCGAAACTAACTCCATACCGACGGCATCTAAAATTTTTAAAACATCCTCTTCGGCAAAATCTTTCAACACATCGATAATTTTTTGCAAAGATAACTTCTTTTCTGAACTTAAATCTTTAAGCTCTTCATCAATTTTTTCACTCTCTAATTTATCTTTTTCACTTTCTTCCTCATCTTTAACTTTATCTTTTTCTTCGTCTTTAATTTCTTCTTCCGTCCCATCTTCCTCAATACCCGGTTCACCTGTTGTTTTAAAAGTATAATCTCCACTAACGTTTCTGTTTCCAGCCTCGTCGTATGATAAAATATTAAAATAATAATCGGTCCCAGATGTTAAATGTAATAGTTCAACAAAGTGATCGGTAACAAAGGTGTTAGAATCGCCTTGAATTAACCCATATTCTTTTGTTTTTCCAAACTGAACAATCGAGGTTGACCCCTCGCTACTGGTCCAAGTAACTGTTGCTTTGTGGTCAGCAATGTCAATTACTTTCACAGAATATACTTGTGGTGCGGTTACATCGTCGCTTATTCGTTGCTGTCTCTGAAAATCCACCTCGCCCGCCTTAGTTCCGGCGTTAGTTTTAAAATGATAACTCTCACCAGAATTATCGTTAGGTTGACGTTGTTTTTTTCTATCCTCTGAAGCAACCATATAATAATAATCGGTGCTTGATTGCAAACCTTCAACCGTTACCGCATGAACAGTTGTAAAAACGGCATCAGAGCTAGTCGGAACTTCCCCAAAACTAGCCGAGGTCCCAATATACACCTCTGACGTGGCTGGTTTGTCTGTTGTCCAACCAATAATTGCTTTTTTGTCTGTAACTAAAAGCGTAGCCACTCCAGTAATTATTGGTGGCGCGCTTGCCTCAAAAACCATATCTTGGCCTGTATCAATTGTTGTAAACGTAGGATTAGCACAAGTTACTTGAGCGGGATTTGGGTCATTGCAAGTACTATCGGTTAAATCAGCGACCAAAGGAAAAACCACCAACTGCTCACTACTGTCACGAGTATAAAGTCTAAAATAGTAGGTTTTACCTTCAAGTAAATCTAAAGGTAATGGCACGCTATGATGACTTACGGATTCTTTAACAAAACCAAATGTTCGTCCATATCTCGGCACGCCATCGACCATATCGTATCCGAATTCAACCAACGAATTTCCGAGCTTGGTAGTTTGCCATTCTATAGTAATGTCGTTTGGTCTATCGGATAATCCTCGACCCCCTTTAACTACTCTAATTGTATCAACCAAAATTTGAGGCAAGTCGCCCTGTTGTAAGGCCGTAACAAAAGAGCAACTACCAGTTCCACCCCCGCAATTGCTTGATTCGTTGAACAAATTGTCAGGATTAGTTACAACAATTTTAAATTTATAAGGTGTTGCGGGTTTCAAATTTAATAATGTTACGGCACGTGTTCCACTGATATAATAAGGAAATATTTGACTATTTTTGTAAGTATCAATTCCGTCTTCTTCAGAAGAATATAAAACCTGAACATCGGTTTCTTGATCGGTATTTAATATAATCGTGGCTGTTGTTGCGCTCGGCACTTCATTACTAAGACTGATAATTGATGGGGTGGTGGTATAGCGTGGTTCTGATAACGTTGTAAACGATGCCTGCACGGCTGACGTACCAACATTACCAGCTTCGTCAATAGACTTAACATAAAAAATGTATTCTTGCCCAGCAACAAGATCTGTTAATTTAACTTTGGGCGTTGTTGTTCTTGATGTTGGCTCACCGGGCAAGGTTCGTCTTCCTTCGGGATCATCAGGAGTCCAAAATACAACATAGGGCGTACCCGGTTCTTCGACCGTTGTCCACTCAATATTTGCACTAGCAGACGATAGGCCTGTTACGATAATATTTTTTGGAATTGGCGCAGTCGTATCTGAAGTATCTGCCTTTGTTGTAAAATTTAACACACAACTGCTCGGATAAATTCCCACTCCTTCTCCGGCAATTGAAGAGTGGAGACGGAAATAATATGTTGTGCTTGGATTCAAAGATGGAATATCAATACTATGACTTAAAACATCTGCTTTGGAACCATAATAACTACCCAACTGACTGCTCGTTCCGTACTCAACAAAAGAATCAGCCGCTAAATCAGTAGTCCAATTAAAAACCGCACTTCTAACTCCCACAGCTGGCAAAGTACCCATAGGCGTAATTCGTGGAATGAGTTTTGGGGGTATAGTTTTGGTCGTAAAATACAATGGCGAATCACCGGTATTAGGATAAAGTCCATAGTCAGTACTACCAACAGTAGCCGAACGAACTTGAATATAATAAGTGGTACTAGATTTTAAACCAACAATTGTAATTTCTCGATACCCGGATAATAATTCCGCACTACCTTGTGTCGGATAACCACTAAAACTGTCTGGCGCTGAACTTCGTTCGGCTATGACCACAGTTGAATCAGCAATAATTGTTGAAGGAGAAACAGTCCAGCCAATTACGGCGGAGCTTATGTCAAAACTAACAATACGCGCATCGCTTATTTGGGGTATGGGCGCATCTGCGACACCTGAAGGTGTTGGCGTTACTGGCCCTGCCAAAGGAGCCGCTAATAAAATACTGGACGCATTACCAACATTGTCGACGGCCACAATGCGATAACGATAAGCAACATTTTCTGAAACTGTGGAATCCGCATAACTTGAAGTATCAATATTTAATAAGGTTGTAATTTCACAAAAATCCGAAGCAATCCCGGAACAGCTAGCGTTGTCTCTATAAATAACGTACTTATCAAAATCGCTTGAACCAGAATCGTCACTTACGTTCTCCGCCAAAAGAGCATCCCATTTAAGATAAACTAGGGCTAAATTTGTTGTTTTGTTTGATGCGTCTTGAGCTGAAAAATTTGATGGTATGCCAGGTTTAGTTGTGTCAACATTAATACTTGCACTTTTTAAACTGCCCACATTGCCGACATTGTCTATGGCAATTAAATTTAATACCTTAACTCCGTCATCAGCAAAAGTATATGGTGCACAAATAACATCAGACATCGAAGAACACGAAGTAGTGGCAAAATCACTAAGGCCCGACCAACCTGCTGCACTACCGCCCAACAAAGCAGACGCCGTTGGATTACCGCAACTTGTGCCAAGACAAAGAGCGTATTGGTTTCCGGTTTGATTGTCGTTTGTACTATCCGGTTGTGAAATTATTAAAGTAACATTACGTGTATTTGTTTTTACACCGGTCGTTGTTGTTAATACCCCATCTCCCGAAATTTCAAGTGAATCAATTGGCAACTTTGGTGGTGTTGTGTCGATTGTAAAACTACTACTAACCGTATCCCCACCTGAATTCTTTACCGCCATTTTATCGACCACTACAACGCGAAGACTTGGCTGCCCGGAACGATACAACGATTTCGCAACTGAATCGTCAATTGCGGGATACCAAAAAATATTTTTAGAACAAGTAACGTTTTGCGCACAATAAACATTATTTAGCGCTTCACCAATTCCGCTGGTGGCCGAAGCGGCCTTTAACCAAACTGTTTTACCGGCTGCATGAAAATCAGGAATGGTTGTGTTTGCTCCTCGTTCTATTTCTAAACCGCTGCTTCCTGGCGACTTAAGAAAGGAATTGCCGGAAACGTAATGATACTTGACCTGTTCGTCATCTATTAAAAGAGTTCCGTCTTGTGGTGTAAGTAACGATAAACTACCCCCTTCAGTAGTAACAGTGATTGTTCCGGAAGTTGAACTAATGCCTGAACCGGAAATAATACGAAGGCCAACATCGTAAAATAAACCAACGTCAAACGAATTATTATCAACATCCTTCAAATTATAATTTACTACTACTTTTCCTAGGTTATCTTCTGTCGCACTAACATTACTTACGGTAGGCGGTGTATTTAAACTATAAGACACAGCTACTTCGGAAACAATTGACGCACCATCTTTTTCCGGTGATTCTAAAGAAACCTTATACTGCACATAAAAAGGCGAAGCGGGACTAGCTGGCGCAATGTTTACATCATTACTCGAGCTAATAATACAAGTAACAACACCATTGGCTTTTGAACAATTATTATCCGTTGCGTAAAAAGTACTACCAACACCAGTCGGACCCGACCATTCAACACCAGAAAAACCATAAGAAGTACTAGTTCTTAATTGAAGTCCAACCTTAGCAGAAGTATTAACCGGAATAGTCTCTCGCCAACTTACACTTCTTATTACCGGACCCTCTCTCACCAACCCCATATTATGAGGTGTAGAAATTAAAGACACCGATGCCGGATAATCTAAATAGACAAACTGAAGACCTTTAAGAGAGGGGGTTGAAGAATATGGGTACGATGAGCTTAAGGTTGTCCTATACTCCAAATATCGTACATTACTTAAAAAAACATTTGCGGTATTACCAGAATCAAAAAATATAGGATTCCAATTTGTCCAAACTTTTGGTGAGCTTGAGGGGCTTGTTCTTACTTCAAGAGATAAACTTGTCCCACTTGGTATAATAGCGTCTCTCGTAATTGTTCTTATGGTCTTAGTTTGTTCGGAAGCATTATTTGAATCAATATTTAAATCAATCGTACTAGACGTAACCGTGCCGGTTGATGGATAAACAAATCTCACCGAAGCAAAGCCCAACCCTGAATCACCCTTAATGACAAATAAAGAATTAGTACTGGTGGATGATGGCATAAAGGCCATACTTGCTCCTACGCCGACACCACTGGTGTACGCGTGTGTCGTAACCGAACCGTTAAGATATGTTACAGGATTCCACGATACGACACTGTTAGCGACATCTCTTTTGAATAAATAAGCTTGCGTGCCTCCGGTTAAAACATAAGCTGTGCTACCAACCATTGTTATACTGTTGCCGTCGCCAATAACAACATTGGTGCTTGTTCCATACTTTTTTAAGGTTGTTGTGTCACTATTATTAGAGACAATACCATTACTGTTAACTACAACTTTTTTTATCGTTGACGTTCCGGGCATTGTCACCAACAATGCACCACTTGAACTTGGACAGTTAGCCTCACACAAATATGTTGCCGTGCTTCCAGCCGGCACAGCAAAACCAATTGAAGTCAACGAGGTCCAAGTATTTGAGCCTATGTTGTATTTTTCAATATACTGAGTATTGCTTCCGACAATATGATAAATGGAATCAAGCCCGTCCCATGCAAAAGAAGCTCCGTTTCTAAAATCAAAGTTTGACTTGGCCATTGTAGCCCAAGAATTACTGGCAATACTATAACGAAAAAAACTATTCGCTCCGAAACCCTTGCTAGCATAAACATAAGAAGCGCCTCCTTTACTAACATATACCGAAGCACCGCCGGTCGTTACCGAACCAGCAAAAGCGGTGTCGCTCATTTTATCCCATCTGTTATTTGCGACATCGTACCGACTAAAATCATAAGTCACTTTACCGTATGTTTTTCCATGAAGTGCATATAGATAACGATTTCCGTCAGAAACAAGTGAACTCCCTGGACCATAATTATCTATACTTGCTGTTGTATTACTGTACTGCGCTGGAACAGAAATATCGGCAAAACTCCCTCCGCCCGTCAACGACATTGATGTGTTGTCTATTTTTGTTCCGGAAACTTCTTGTGTCGTTAAACCACTAGACCCAATAGTGAGGGCGGTGTCTTTACTGGCATACTTTGTCCATCCAGCTATTGTTGCTAATTCGTTCGCGCTATTTAACCCACCAGTCCAACTTGTTTGTCTAAATATTTTTTCGTCCGCCAGTCCAAAATTTGCCGAGTTAAAAAACATTACAGCGGTCGCCATAACAATCAAAACAAAACTCACCAATTTAGCAGATTCGTAGCCTGAATTAACACCGCTCAATTTTTTAGATTGACTATATCGGCTATAAAAATAGCTTTTGGGTATACTTTTTTTACTCTTTTTTTTAATTGGTTTGGGCACAATAAATAATTACAATGAACTCATCTAATAATAACAAAGTAGTTGAAAAATTAATTTAGCGAGATTTTCAAAAAATTCGATTAATCAATTTGAAACTGACCTTTATTATACAACATTATTAAGTAAACATTAAATGACAGTTATCCACTCAAATGTAAAATACATTAACTGTTCTTTGTTCTATTTGCACATAAAATCTATTGACACCTATATACCCGTACGACCATACTTAATATGCTAGTCGGAGGTGAACCTATGAGTAGCAGTCTCGATCTTTTTACAGACATCAGCGACGCAACGAACCTCATCGTCCGCCTTGGGTACGAAAGCGGAAGCGTCGCAGTGAACGATGCCGTGAGTGCGCTGAGTAGTTCGTTCGTCGGCGCTATCAACGGCGCTCTTGCCGGCATTACCCGACCCATTGAACGAGTCGAGGAACAAGCGAAATACATGGCAAAGGAGGCCATCGCCACGGCGATTGATTTCGCCCTCACTTGTCCTTTTTCGTACTTCCAGTTTCCTGAGGACAAGTTCGGCAAACCGGAGGACATCCACTCCAAATAGTCCTCATGAGGACACAAACCAGTGAACGCCATGCGTTCACATCCGAGGCGGCAACTGTCGCCTCGGAGTCTTCAGCAAAACTTTTTAAATTTTTTCTCTAGAAATTTATAAATAAAACGGAACAAGGGGCGATCGTCGTTGACGTCGCCCCCTGCTTTTTACTCGCTTCATGGTTGTATCTTCCGGCTACAACCGCTCAAGTTCCTTTCTTGCCTCTTCTAGGGCGATTCTCAGAAGCGCGTTGGCGAAGTTGAAGTCCTGCTTGGTGCTAAGTCCAAGCGATCGCATCAACCTGAAGGCCGATCTCTGCACCTCATCAACGGCTTCGTCTGTTGCCCGTTTTATTAAGGCAGCAAGAAATTGCCTCGCCCGTTGCCTCCTAGCCTCTTCCTTTTCTAACTTCGTCATTGTTGCCTTCCTTCAAGATCTGAAGGGTGGCACCGCGAGGTGCCAAATCAACGCCGACCGAGACAACCAGGTTCCATATCGTCGTTCCATCGGAAACGCCCAGTGGTAGTCGTGATACCTGGCCGATACCTATACGTCGGCTCCGGCCGAACATACCCTTCCGGTCGCGCCACCTCGATTCCTCCAGCGCTTCGTCCGGGCTTCGGGATGGTAGGCGCGTACACTTGAGCTTCAAGACGAACGGTGTAAAGGATACCGCCTATCCATACACACCGCTCACCTAGTCGTCGTTGCACCCGCTTCTTCTCGCGCTTGCGCCGTGCCATGTAATTCTTGTGCGTCGAATCCTTTCTTGGCTCTGCGTACTTCTTAGCCATTGTGTTCCCCTCCAAACAGGAAACAGCCGTTGTTGATCAAAAAATCAAATCGTTCTGATGTGGCTTTCCATCAGTTACGAACGTATATAGTTATCACGAATTTATACAAAAAGTCAAATACTCAACCCTGCTGACCCGTTCTTTTCCGTATCAAATACAAATTTCCTATCCAAAGCTATTTACCAATTCTATAGAATTGGTAAATCAAAAATAAAAAGACAAAAATCAAAACACTTTTCCTTCCAAATATACATCCTTACGTACTCCAGTTTGTAAGGATGTTACTGATAGTATTAAATTGATAAAATAAACTTTACAGTTTTCCCAGATCAATTGTGTGGTCAATGCGAATTTTAGCTACAAATTCTGGAATATGGCTCACAAGAACCATAGCGCCTTTGTAACTATCAAGGGCTTTAGCAATTATAGGTAAATGTCGAAAATTAATGTGATTTGTTGGTTCGTCTAAAATAATAAGTCCGGGGCACATAAGCACTAGACGCACGAGAGCCAACAGACCTTTTTGTCCTTCGGACATATATTTAATTTCGTTGCCTAATACTTTGCCGTCAAGTAAAAAACCTGCGGCAGTTCCGCGAATTAAATGCTCGTCTTGTTTTTCCATAACTTTAGCCAAACTATCATAAGCTATTTCGTTAAAATCAAGCATCGAAAAATCTTGAGCGTAGTACCCAACACGAACGCCAGTGCCAATTTTGGCTCCTTTGATTTCGCCCGAAGCAATTTGTTTTAAAAGGGTTGATTTGCCAATACCATTTGGACCAGCAAGAAAGATATGCGATTCGCGACGGAGCGTTAGTTCAATTTCTTTAGTTACCGATTTTCCTTCTTTTATAATGCCTACTTTTTTTATATCCAAAATGGCGCCGTTAAAATCGAATGGAAATTCTTGAACAGGAATAGTAAAATTTCGAATCGTTTTGTCTTCGCGTCGCACCTCTACCATATCTTCCGCGGCTTCCTCAGCATTTTCACGCATACGTTTAGCCACCGAACGAAGTTTGCCTCCTTTGTGCGCAAACACTTCGGCTTGCGCCATTTTCTTTTTTATTTGTTGCGCCGCTTGCGCGTTTTGCATTTGTTCGCGTTCAATCCGTCGGGCAATTTCTTCAACGACATCAGAATAATTTCCGTCGTACTGTTCAACTTTATTGGTATGAACATCAAGGTATATAACACCATCGGTAAACGCGTTTAAAAAATTTGCATCGTGTGAAATAACAATAACTGTTTTCTCATACATCATCAAAAATCCGGTAAGATGCGAAATACCGTCGGCGTCAAGATTATTTGTCGGCTCGTCAAGTAATAAAATATCTGGATTTTGAATAATTGCGTAGGCCAATAAAAGTCGTGCCTGTTGACCTCCGGAATGTTCGCGCACAGTTTTTGTTAAGTCGGTTTTTAAGTTTACAGCGTCAAGCACGTCGGCAATTCGTTTATCTAAATTATAAGGAACATCTTTAAATGTTGAAGCAAAAAAATCTCGCACGGTTAAGTCCATTTGCTCCGAGGCGATGACCTGTTTGGCGATGCCCACGGTGGCGTCCTTTGGTGTTAAAAATATTCCCCCCGACTTTGGTTCTTGCTCTCCTAAAATTAAAGAAAAAAGCGAGGTCTTTCCGGCTCCATTTTGTCCCATCAATGCTACTTTCGCACCGTTGCGCACAGAAAAACTAGCCTCATCTAAAATAGGCTTGGTTTTGCCGTAATTAAAAATAACTTCGTCGAAACGAAGGACTGTACTGTTATTCGCCATGTCCCGACAGACTACGTGATTTTTTTAATATTGGCAATGGGTTATGTTTCAACTTAATTTAATTGAAGTAAATAAAAAACCCCTTTTGGGGTTAGTAAATCTGTAAAGGGATTGTAAGTTGTGGTTACAGTAAAAGGGATAAAACAGGTTGAGTGAGTGTTGGTTGGATTGGTGTGCGATGATATCGCGTACAGTAGTTAATGTTGAGGTTGGAAGGAGACGTTTGTCCCGAACTTATTCGGATCCAAAAGTCTCCCGCCATCCTACTTGTTAAACGACTATATCACCTTTCCATAACTGCTCCACAACTTACATAAAAATCTTAACGCAGAAACATATCGATGTCAATATCTATTAATGAATAAAACATTGGCACTTGCATTTGTTTGTATAACCTCAATTTTTAGCATATTATAAAGAGCAACGCCTTAAATAGAAATAAATAATTTAAAACAAAATGATAGGGATAATACTAATTACCATCGGATCATTTTTTAGAGAAATTTCAGACTCCATAGGAAAAACTGAGGTTAAACATCACAAAGAAAGTCTTTTTACGATGGCTTTTTTGAATCTTATCTGGGCGGCAATATTTTTTATTATAATTTGTGTGATCAAAAATGATGCCTTTATTTTTAATTTGGCATCTTGGCCAACTTTTACCATCAGAGCTTTTTTGGAAATCGTTCAAACATACATTTCTGTTTTAGCCATAGTCAAGGCCAATCGATCAACCTACGGCTTCGTCCGAACTATTACCATTCCCCTTCTGTTGCTGGTCGATTTTACTTTGGGGTACAAAATTGGCTTTTTCCCAATAATCGGTATGTTGATAATAATGTTTACAATTTTAATACTATTTTTAAATGATGGCTTTAGTAAAAAGGGTGTTGGGTTTGTTGTTTTTTCGGCTGTAAACGCCGTAGCCACTATTTCTTTATTTAAATACGATATTACTTATTATAATTCTGTCGTGGCTGAACAATTATTTATGACTGTAATTTTATTAATATTCTTTATATTTTTTGCTTTGATAAAAGGACATGAAAATCCATTTATATTTTTAAAACAACCAATATTTTTCTTGCAATCATTTTCGTTTGGCATTGGCGGAGTTATACAAAGCTTTGCTTATAACTATGGTGCGGCCTCTATTATAAATGCGGCCGAAAGATCCTTATCTATTTTTTGGTCGCTTGTATCGGGCAAAGTTTACTTTGCTGAAAAAAATATGATTTTAAAATTTATCATATTCATTTTACTACTGGCCGGACTAATCCTTTTTGCTCTATAAAAAGTAACGCGCGGTCGAAGTCGCGCGTTCACCTCCTTGTATTGATAAATTCCTCCTTGTTTGTTACTTTTTCGCAACCTGCACAAGACCGAGAAGTTGGTTGAGCTTGTCGATGGTCACCCTGATATCTCCCTCCATCGTTCTTACGGTCGCAACCGACCGACGGTCGAACATCGACCTGAACTGATTCGTTGGTAGATGAATGATAAGGTCGAGCCAACGGTGGGCATGTGCAACGTTGACCACTAAACGGTTGTAATCGTCGGACGGACGACGTGACCCCTTACCGTCGAGCTGTTTCAGATAAGCCACCGCTTGGGCATAGCTCATCTTTCTCTTTACGATCGTTTCCGCGTGATCTACTTGTTCGACGGCCGGATACTTGGTCAGTCTCAAAGCCACCCAGAAATTAAGCGGCGAAGACCAACTGCGCTTACCGCCCTCTTCCTTGCTGGCTTTTTTCTTCGGAGCAGCGACCGGCTCGAGGAGCTTCAAGACCCTAGGATCAAGCTCACACACGCGAAGCAAGTTATACACATACGTTGTCGTGCAACCAATCAATCGGGCGAGCTGTTCCACTGTACGGCCACGTTTCTCTTTCATCCTCTTCATGGCGCGAGCCATCTCCAAAGGACAATGACCAACGCGACACAAATTGGCCACGGTAGCTCGTTCAAAAGCCTCCTCCTCGTTCTCCACCTCTTCGACGATGATCTTGATTGTCGGAATGTTGACCATTTCCAGGGCCAACCACCGACGCTCTCCATCAATGAGCTGGTAGTCGCAATTCGGATCGCCGGCAATCGGAATAGCCGGCACAGCCGTCAGTTGTCCGATTTCTCGCATACTCCCGGCGAGATCTTTGAGGGCTTCTTTGTCGAAGAACTCACGAGGCTGACCCAGCATTGGCCTTACCCTATTACGTAGTACGATTAGCGTCTCTCCAGCCTTGCCGTCGCCGTCCGCACTAAACGCAATCTCGGCTCGTTTCTTCGTCGTCTTCTCGGGTTTGCCGAACATCGTAAGAAGGTCTTCGGGTAGATTGTTCGGATCGTAGTCCTCACGTTCGGCCTTTTCACCTTTCGCGCGATGGAACCGACAAAGGCCACCCCTTTGATCATGCGACGCCGGAAGGACCGAGTCCTTGGGCCCCAACAGGTGATCATCTCCGAGCTGGACAACACACACCGGACAACTTCTCCGCGACGACTCGCACCCATTAGGACAACACGTTCCAAGATTCTGGACGTAAACACTAGTGCGTTCTTCGCACAAATCCAAAGTAATTGCCTTACCCCTCGAAAGGTAGCAAGGAAAAGTTTCTTGATCTGTCTTCATCTTAAGTCTCCTTACCCACCTTTGATGGGTAGCCTTAAAATATCAGGCTACTAACCGCCTGTCAAAAACAAAAATCGGCACAAACTACAGCTAGTGATATAATAGTTATATGCCCACCCCATTCATTATACATACCGGTATTTTCTTCAATGCTATTGTCAGTAATATTGTAGGCTTAACGGCTGTGGCGTTAGCTATATTTTTACTTCGCCGTTGGAAAAAACTCTCCCCACATATGAAAGCCTATGGATGGTTCTGGCTAATGACAGCCCTAGTTTGGCTACCCACTTCTTATCGATACTTTCTTATAAGTATGGGTGGTAGCGAGATGGCAGTATACGTTATGACAATAATCGGGCAACTGGGAGTCGCCGCGACCGGACCAACACTTTTTTATTATCTCTTCAAACATCTTAAAATAAACGATGTCTTAACTATTTCTTTTTCGGTCTTGGCGGGACTACTTGGAGCTATTGCGTTATTGGTAGATCTTCAGCCCGGAGGCATTATAATGCAACCGGTAACTTTTTTTTCCGCCGAGATTGCTTTAAATATTTTTTCTTTATCAATTTTTTTCTTTGTAACAACTGTAATTTTCTTTCTCGTACTCAGAGATATTGCCTACCAATATATTAAATACAAAAAACAGCACGATCAAAGTTTTATTTACGAAGCTCTTTACTCGGTAGCAATAGCTATTTATCTTGTTCTTGGTAGCATAGAAGAAACCGGAACTGTTTCGGGCTGGCCGGTGGTTATTTTTCGTTCACTGTATATTGCCACATTTTTGTATGTATATATTATTTTAGAAAAAAGTAGCTCCGCCATAAATAATTATTTAGTTGACTCGGAAACGACATCTTCTTGATAACTTTAAATTTTTTAAAGGTTGATTTAAAAGAACGAAGGGCGACACCGCAGGGTGACGCCCTTCTTTTTACTAAACAGAACCGTCAGCTTCAATTGCCTACATCAGGTCATAGACAAACAGATGGTGAGGCTCTGGGTTCAAGTGCTGGAAAACGCCGAGGCTTCGTGACACCGTCGGCGAACGCTCGCAAATCTTCCACACAAGGTCCTCCCATGCGCTAGTGGGCAAGAAGTTACACGGCACGTTGATCTTGTTCTTGATCTCTGGAGTGAAATGAACGACATGATTGTAGAACCAGTCAATCCACGCCACATACAGAAACGGAAGCTGGTTGCCCGGCACGGACTCTACAAAGATCAATCGACGGCGAGTCACTCGAATTGCTTCGGTAAGCAAGGCTACGGGATCTACCGCGTGGTGAAGAACCGTCATGACCAAGGTCTGATCAAACGATTTGTCGGGTACACCGAGTTGGTGAGCGATCACTGGAACAAATGGAACATCCACCTTTCTCCAGTCCATCGCGTCGGCGATGGTAACTTCCCAACCGGTCGCGTTTTGAATCACCTCTCCAAATTCTCCGCTCCCTCCACCAAGATCGAGAATACTTGTATGGCTCAGGTCGGGTGGCTTCAGTTGATCTCGAACCACCACATACCACATATCTGCCCGAGCTTGCATGAGATCGTCAAGTCCGTCGTACAGACCAAGCTCCTGGAGTTTCGAAGCCAGAAACTGCTCATGCCTTGCCAGTGGCAATGGAGTTATGGTCAGCGCCATTGTCGCTACCGACAATGCCTTTTGCCAAGGCAACCCAAGGCATGTCAGTATACTGACGGCCACGCGCTGAATCGCCCATAAGGCAAACCTGTCGTTCTACGCCATCAAAATGATCTGCTCAAGCTTATCCATTCCTTGCTGGTCCACGTTACTATCCCCCTTTGTCCTTTGTCTAAAGTTGAGAAAATACAACCGCCAGATGCGGTTCCTCCATAGATTCTAACGACCGAACCTTATTATATTTTTAAAAAATAAACAAGAATAATTACACTAATGTTATTATCAAATCCACCCTGTCATACCAACATTCTCCCGCCTTCGCTCCGACGTAACGTCGGAGCTACGAACGGGCAGGCAAGTATGTAAGGATGTTTTTAATTACAATAAAAAAAACTTTCAATAGTTAATCAATTTACTTATCTACTTCACTTACGGCTTTTCTATAATTGCAATAATCGCAATTAGGTGTTGGCTCCGGCATTTTTCCGTCAAGACATTTTTTGATTTCATGTAATCTACCTTCAACCCATGAGTCGTTACCCGTATAAGGCAATAAATCAATGTCGAATTCCAACTTGGCGTCGAAGGCCTCACTATCGGTCTTACCATTACAATACACGAAATATCCTGTGTTTGAAACTTTTAATCCATTCCAACGAAGTAACCATTGATAAATTTCCATTTGGCGTTTATATCCGTCCTGCCATGCGGCGTCTAAACTCACTTGAGCATTTTTACTAGTTGCTTTGTAGTCCACGACAATCAACTCACCATTTTCATCTTGCCACAAATCATCAACTGCCCCCGAAATAATGAAATTCGTCGGCTCATGATAGTACTGCACGCCTTTAAAATTTTCCCGCCACTCATCCATCATTTTGTGCTGAAATGGAACCGCCCTAAGACCATAGGCCTTCATGAGGGGATGTGCATTTTGTTTGGCGCGATGAATGTCAAATTCTTTTTTAAGCAATGTATCAACCGCAATATTCAAGTTAAGCGGGTAACCTGACGGTTGTCCGACGCCGAGCCGCCGATCGAGATAAAAACATTTCTTGCACGAAGTAAAATTTTCAATTTTTGAGCGAGACAATTTGAACGGCTCCTTACTCTTAGGATCATAGATATTTCTCGTTCGTTTTGCTTTGTAGTAATCGGACATGGTTATGTTTAAGTGAATCGTAGATGTATTATGCTACGTAACATACTACCTAGCAAGCTTATTATAAGAGGTTTACCGCCCACCAAACAGCTTACGCTGTTCGGTATACGAATGCTCGATTAACTCGCATCCATCGGCGCTCGCGTTATTCGTGATTGCTTCCACAATCACTCGGCGCTCGCTACTACCTGTTCGATTCCCTTTATGAGATAACAAAAACCCACCATAAGCGACTGCGTCGCTTTCCGCGTACCCCGGACGTAACGTCGGGGTCGGCTCCATACACAACAAAAACCCGAGCCCAAAAGGGTTCGGATTTTTGTTGGTACCGCGTAGGGGAATCGAACCCCTGTTGCATGGATGAGAACCATGTGTCCTAGCCACTAGACGAACGCGGCCCATGCTCTGCTCTGACTTCGCCAGAGCTACGCAGGGCAAACTCTACAATAAACGAAAAGCTTGTCCTTCGTAGCTCGAGCACAGCAACGAGAGCGAAGCAGGAACGAACGCGGCTTATGCTAAATAAATGTATCCGTTAACGTATACCGTCTTTATTGACGCGTGTCAATTACAAAAACTATTTAACTATTTCCCAACCACTCCACGCCTTGTCGTACCAATAACTCCCCCGCTTTTTCTGGCTCTGCCATTATTTCTTTAACAATTTTTTCCATCCGCATAATTTGCGAACCTTTTACTAAACACACATCACCCGGCTTTAAACTGCTTTGTAAAAATTTTCCGGCGTCGACCGAATTTGAAAAAGTAAAAATTGAATTTGGATCCATTCCCATATTTCTAGCTGATTGAGCAATACGACGCGCTCGTTCACCTACGGTAATTAACCCGTCCACTCGCCTATCTACTATTCTCTCTCCAACTAAATCGTGTCCTTTTTCCGAATCAGAACCAAGCTCGGCCATAGACCCAATCGCTACCCATCTTTTTTGCCCCGATTCAATCGGTATCTCCGCCAACACATCAAGCGCCGCCACTACTGCATCTGGCGAAGCATTATAAGTATCATCTAAAATAGTAGTATGTTTTATGCCAGCAATTAACCTTAAACGTCCCGGTGTTCCTATAAAATCCTGCAGGTCTTCCGTTATTTGAATTAAATTAAGCCCTAATTTTAGACCCACCGCCATTGCTCCAAGAGCATAATATACGGCTGGCATACCCAATATGCCTTTCAGACGCGCAGGAACCGTGTTTCCTTGATAAGTAATTTTGAATAAAGTACCACCCTTAATTTGAAACTTATTTGACATTGAATTTTCAAAGTAAAATTTCACCTCACTAGCCATAAGATCCGCATCTTTTGATTGACCATATTTAATTACTGTAACGTCTGAACGAATTTTTGTTTCCGCCACATATTCGTTATCAATATTTAAAACCGCCGTTCCGCCTTCTTTTAAGTTATCTATAATCGTTCTTTTTTCTCTAACAATCTCGTTCATTGTTTTAAAAAATTCTAAATGCACAGAAGTTATAGAAGTAAGTACTGAAATATCCGGCGGAGCTAATTTTGTTAAATATTCTATATCTCCTCTTCTGTCCGCACCCATCTCTAAAACTAAAATTTCTGGATATGATTTATTTGCTTTTACAATAAGCCAAACGGACTTCAAAATAATAACCAACCAACCATAAATTGAACTATTGGCACTTTCTGAACCAATAATAGTTAGAGGTAAACCAAATTCGTTATTATAACTTTTTGAATTTCCACGAACGCGAAAATGTTTTTGCAATAAAAACGTCATCATATCTTTCGTGCCGGTTTTACCGACAGAACCAGTAATACCAACAATACGAGGTTTGTAGCGTTTTAAAATTAATCGCGCTAATAAATATAAACAATTTTGTAAAATCTTTTTCATATTTTATCTTTCTGGTGGCACCTCATAATACTGTAATATAAATTTAGCTAATTCGCCAAATAATGGCGCAGCGGAAGATTCGGCAAATTGAACATCTTTTGGCCTGTCGATCCTTACAATCATCGCAAATTTAGGATTATTAACCGGACCAAAACCAACAAACGAACCAATGTTGGCTCCTGACTCGTAACCTTTTCCATCCGCCCTTGGAATTTCTGCGGTCCCAGTTTTTCCGGCAATATAATAACCTTTTACTCCGGCCTTTTTCCCGTGGCCTTCTTCAACAACATTAACCAGCATACCAGATAATATAGCGGACGTTTTTTGAGAAATGACTTGTCTTATTGTTTCTGGTTTAAAAATATCTTTTGAACCGTCAGGATGATTAATCTCCTGCACAATATATGGTTTCATTAATTTTCCACTATTGGCAATTGCCGAATAAGCCGCAACCATTTGTAATGGGGTTACCAAAATACCTTGACCATAAGACGCCGTGGCGCCGTAAATTTCGTTACTATCATAAAGACTACGTAAACTTCCTGACGCTTCACCCATTAAGTTTATTCCTGAAACGATAGACAAACCAAAATCTTCCAAATATTTTCTAAATACTCCTACACCAACTTGGCGCATAGCAAAAATTGCGCCTGTATTTAAAGACTTAGCCAAAACATCCGTCATTGTTTGAATACCGTAGCCCTTACCATCGGAGTTATGAATTGTTTTTGGTCCAATTACAACGGCGCCTGTATCGTTATAAGTAGTTGTCGGCGTAACTTTTTGTTGGTCGAGGGCAGCCGCCATAGTTAAAGGCTTAGCAATTGACCCCGGCTCATATTGTAAAAAAATTGCCGGATTATTAAACTCTTTTATTCGACTAATCTCATTAAAAATATTTGGGTTATAATCGGGTGCGCCACACATAGCAATAATTGCTCCGGTTTGCGGATTCATTACGATAACGCTACCTCCGGAGGCTCCGTGTTTTTGAACCCAAGCATTAAGTTCTTGGCACGCTTTAAACTGAATTGTCCAATCAATTGTTAAATATAAATCACTGCCATCTACGGCGGGTGTTAAATCTCTGTCCGACAAAGCAATCCATACGCCCGCACTGTTTTTGTCTGACTGAAAATTTCCCGGTTTACCGGTTAACTCATCATTAAAATAACCTTCCAATCCATATTGACCAACCGGTATTCGTTCAGGGTAACTAACAAATCCAAGTATATGACTCGCCACATTATTTCCCGGATAAAAACGTTCTATCTCCGGCAAAATACCAATACCGTTTAGTTGTAAATCTTGAATCGCTTTTTTAATATCCGGTCCGACCCGATGACGAAGAGGTTCGTATGGATCGTCTTTTTTGCTTATTGAAGCGAATATTTTTTCTACTGGCTCGCCCAAAATAGGCGCTAAAACTTCTGCGGTTTTTTGAGGGTCATCAATTTTTCTTGGATCGGCATATACAAGGCTAGATTCATGATTAAGAGCCAAAGGTACGGCTCGGCTACCGCCATTTAAATCTTTTTCTGTCGCATAAATTTCTCCGCGATTCGGAATTAATAATTGATAAACTTGTGTTTGATCGATGGATAATTTTGCATAAGCCTCGTGATTAACAACTTGCAAATTCCATAACCTAAGAATTACAAATAAAGTAAAAACAACAAAAAAAAGACGAACAATTGCCCAACGGATATCTGTAGCACTTCGGTAAACACGCTCCGATATTCTTGATGGGGCGTTCGAATTTGTCATCATAACCAGTATCAATGTTTACACCGAAACTGGGAATAATTACCTAAATTACCGAACAGCCACGGCGCTTGTATGGCCGATGTATTCAATATTATTTACTGGCACAAGAGCTAAAGCCGAGGCTTCCGATCCGAGATAATGCAAAGACTGAGCGGCGGCTAAGCTTAATTTTAATTCAGCATTAGATTTTTCCAATACCGAAAACTCTTTTTGTAAAGAATTGAGCTGATACCCTTGCGTGGTAACACTATTAGTTAATCCGACATAAGTTAAAACCAAAACGCTAAGAATAACGCCCGTAAGCAAACGACGTGGAATATTTCTTTCTTTCGCCCGATTATTTGCGCTACTTATTGTTCGTTGCTTAATCATAAGAAATTTTTTGTATTACTCTTAATTTTGCACTTCGAGATCGGGGATTTTCGGCAACCTCCTGATCGCTTGGCACAATTGGTTTTTTAGTTAATATTTGAAATTTGGCTACTCGTAAACATTCACAGCGCAACGCTTCCGGAGAACAAACGCAAATACGCGCCGCTTCGCGAAACATTTGTTTAACAATTCTGTCTTCTAAAGAATGAAAAGTTATAACGGCTACTCGTCCGCCACGCGCGACTATTTTAAGAGCTCCAGCTAATCCTTTGCGTAAATTTTCAAATTCTTCATTAACCGCAATTCGTAAGGCTTGAAAAGTTTTTGTGGCTGGATGAATTTTCCACGCCCGAACCGGTATAACTTCGGTAATTATTCTTGTGAGCTGGGTAGTTGTTTCTATTAAAGAGCTTTTTCTGGTTCGCACAATGGCCGCCACGATTCGACGAGCATTACTTTCTTCTCCATAATTTCGAAGTAAATCTGTAAGAGCTTTTTCTGGCCAGCTGTTAATTATTGAGGCGGCGGTCATAAATCCTTTCCTTTCAAGTCGCATATCGAGCGGTCCTTCGATTTGGAACGATAAACCAAGCGACGCGTCGTCAAGCTGTATTGACGAAATACCGAGGTCAAAAAAAATGCCATTAATAATAAGTTCTGGGAAATCATTTCTTACAATATCTTCTATTAAATAAAAATTCTCGCAAACGGCATGAACGCGAGAACCAAGTGAGCGGGCCCGAGATACAGCCATTGGGTCACGATCAATGGCGATGAGTTGACCCGCTGGTGCGGTAGCATCGAGGATGGCGACTGAGTGCCCACCGGCACCAAAAGTGGCATCAATAAAATTTTGGTTAGGAAGTGGGCGCAATAACTCCAAAGCTTCATTAAGAAGAACTGGGATATGTGTTGATTCCATAAGTTCATATCGAAATTAAACCCCAATATCGTTTAAAGCCTCAGCAATGGCTGCGCTATTTTCTTCGGTACCAGATCGATACTTCGCCCAAGCTTCAGCATCCCAAAGCTCTAACCGATTATAAAGTCCGGTTAAAACCACCTTTTTTGACAAACCCGCATAACCACGCAAATAATCAGGAACCATTACTCTCCCCTGTTTGTCAACATTTACTTCCATAGCTCCAGCTAACATTAATCTTGCAAATGCCCTTGAGTTTGCTTGCGCAATTGGCAAAGCTGCTAATTTATTAGCTAATTCTCGCCACTCTGATATTGGATATATAAATAAACATGAATCTAAACCCCTCGTTACAACCGCACCTTTACCCAAAAGAGATCTAAATTTAACCGGCAGAGCAACTCTACCTTTAGAATCCATGGTGTGTTGGTATTCTCCGAGAAACATTGAATTTGATTGAAATATTGTATTGTTGTCCACAAATGTTATTGGTTATCCCCACTATTGTCCACTTCTTACCACTTTTATATCATTTTACACCACAAATGAACACTCGTCAACACTTATATTTCACAAAAAAACAAAGAAATATCAAAGAAACCCCAAACATTACATTTAAGGGCTCTAATTACGTACTTATTTGTGGATATTTATTATTTTTTTACAAACTTTTATTCCTTAGGCTTACTAATGTTTGGAGCACTGGTGTATTTTGGAATAATAAATCCCGAAACGGCTATTTTTTTTGTCAGATCAATTTGTCCTTTTTTGTTCAACTTAATCTCGTAGAGTTTTATGCCCAAAAGCCAATGCATTGTATTTGCAAAAGAAACAATTGATCTTAACATAGAAAAAGAACCAGCATTTTGAACTAATCCAATAGCCGTAAGATCAAAAAAACTAAGCTTGTTCTTTTTGAAATGTTTATTAATAACACCCACTACACCTAAAGTTTTAACTTCTTCTTTTGTTGATTCCCCAATCGATACAATACCACCGTCGAATTTGCCTATCCCAAAAAACAAACCAACCGCATTCGCAGAGTTTAAAACTAAAAATAACTTACTATCTTTTTTTTCGGATGGTTTTTTTAACTTTCTTTTTCTTAACATTGCTTTTTTTGATTACCCTTTTTATGACAACAGGTTGTGGTTTTTTTGAAAGCTTACCCTCATTGTTTATTGTGTCTATAACAACCAAATGCCTATTTTCAAGAATATGATACAAAAAACGATCGCCGACATTTTTTCTATACAAAAATTCAGGAACACTTAATATTGTATATTTAGTTTCTTGATCAAGACTTCTCTCAAAAGCCTTAAGATGACGCGACACCTGCGGGTGATTAACTTTTCCAACAATGAGCATATCGGTATCCGAATTTCTTTCACCAACAAACATTCCGGTTAAAATAAGCAAACGTATATTTCCGAAATACTGAAGTTTCGCAATTAGGTCTTGTTCAACTAAAAGCTGAGCTTTTATAAAAAGAGCTCGAAACTCCTGAAATAACAACCACGACTGGTCTACATGGTAAGACAACTCGCCAGTATCTTCCCTTCGCGCTTCTAGAATTGCACCCAAATTAACCAATCCGTAAAGTATTTTCTTTTTGCCTAAATACTTTTTACCTAACTTTCGCCCAATTTCAGACAGTGTAAAATCCTGATCAGGATGAAATAAAAAAAAGCGTAGCAATTGAATTTGTTCCTTGGCGCCGAACAATTGTTCTAAGGTCGACATAAATTTGATATTAATATTGGTTGATACTATGCGCTGTAGTATAATACACAGAGGCAAGATCAGCAACGATGGTTTTGTTTGTTTCGCAAATATATAAATAAATGAACCCTGTAAAAAATAACGCCATTATCCATCTTACCTCTACCACCGCCCTAGATACGGTGGTTGGCCGAATAGCGGGCGGAACAGCGGCGGGAAGCAGTTTAGGCCGTTTCTTCATGCTCATAAAAATAAACGACATAGAAGCGTTGGCACCGTGGGCTGAACCTTACATTGCTTTTGTTGAAGACACTTATTATCAAACAGAAATCGACGAGGCAAGTATTTCCATCGAACGAGCTTTAACAATTACCAAACAACGAGCTAAGCGTAAACTTCAACTATTAATTAGTGAAGCGAGAACAATTAACTTTCAAAGTGTTAGTTATTGTTTTGGCGCTATTTCCGGACACAATTTATCATTAACCCATGTCGGCGACATAAAAGCCTATTTACTTCATTGTGGCAAAGGCGGACCAGAAGAAAATCTTAAGTGCCGATGGATAGATATTACTTCAACCCCTATTGAAAACAAACGAGCAAAAAAAATAAACCACGACATTACAAACAGCGTCGTATCCGGAGAAATCCAAAGCTATGACACACTAATTGTCTGTACGGAATCAATCACTGACACCCTAGGATTTGTTAAACTTCAACAAATAGTAGCTACCTCCCCTATCAATGTTATAGAATCTACTTTAAAACGATTTTTAAAAGATACCGTTGGACGAGGTAGTTGCGGAGCAATTATTGTTCGGCCAGATTCGGCACCCAAAGAAATGGTTCAAACAGAAACCGTAACTTCATCAATGACCTCTTTAAAATCAAAAGAAAACGCTACAGCTGGACTACTCGATCCGGAAAACGAAGGTATTTTTAAACAATTTTGGAGACTCGCAAAAAAAACAACACCAAAAACCGCCAAACAAATCGTAGTTACAAAAGATGAACCGATTAAATCGTTAACCTCAAAAAAAGTTTCAATAAGCTATCAAAAAATTGGCTGGCATACCGGTCAACTAATTAGGAAAATTATTAACGCCTTAACTAGAATTGTGTTTATCGTCGTTAAAATGCCTTTAACTTTATTAGTTTCTTCTTTTGATGAAGGCAAACGTTTTCAAATACAAAAAAACTTCCGTACTCAAAAAGAAGAAATAATACTACGAATAGTTGAGTGGCTAAAAAAACTACCGCGATCAAGCCAGAGATTACTTATCGTCTCTTTACTTTTTGGTTTTCTTTTTATTCAAACCTTGGTCTATTTAGCCGACCGGCAAATTCGCGAAGAAACAGTTCAACAAAACAATAAAATTATTGCCGCCATACAGGATCGTATTGATCAAGCTGAGTCAAGCATTGTGTTTGGTAATGATGCTGACACCGTTAAATTAATCACCGAAGCAGAGTCGCTGTTAAGCCAATTTCCTACCAAAACAAAAAGCCAACGAGAACAGTACGATGGGCTTAAACAAACAATTGATGAAATTGTAATGCAGTTAGAAAAATTAACCATAGCAGACAAACCCGATTTAGTAACCGCTCTAGCCAACTCTAACTTTACCGGAACGAGTGGTATTGTTTTTATAAATAACGAACTGGTTGCCTACCGATCGGCTAATAATACTTTCGCCTCAATTAATCCGACAAATGGAATTTTATCCGTAAAACAAATTACTTCAGCTAATATTGGCAACATAAAAAATGGCAAAATTGACGATCGTAACCGAATTATTTTCTTTGCTAACAATTCAACTCTCGCCACGCTAAACCTTGAAACAAATACTCTTGAATCCGAAACAATAGAAAACGCCCCAACAGACACCGTAGACTTTAGTTTATACAACAGCCGATTATATATATTAAAACCTAAGGATAAACAAATTTATCGCTTTCGAAGAGCGTCAAATGGATATAACCAATCAACTCCGTGGATAAACGGTAATATACCGGATGTTGAAAATTCTAGCGCTATTGCTGTTGATGGAAATATTTATGTTTTATCTAAAGATTCAACGTTAAAAAAGTTTTTTTCCGGTAACGAAATCGAAAACTGGACAGCGGTCAAACCTCTTAATGTTGGAAATAATGCCACTAAATTATTAACCATAGACTCTTCCAAATATATTTATGCTCTCGAAAAAGACAGTAATAGAATAATAATATGGCGAAAAGAAAATGGCCGACTCGAGCATCAATTTAGCTTTCCTAATTTGGGTATAATTGATGATTTTACCGTCGATCCAAAAGATCAATATATATATATTCTGTCCGGCGATTCTATTTATAAGTCACTACTGTTAAAGTAGGGCAAAACAATAAAAACCTTCCGCCTAGGCGGAAGGTTTTTATTTAAAAAGCGGTTAAAATTACTTAAGAGTAACTTTAGCTCCGGCCTCTTCAAGCTTTTTCTTAATAACCTCGGCTTCTTCTTTGGCGATACCTTCCTTAACAACTGTTGGCGCTCCGTCAACCAAGTCCTTTGCGTCTTTTAAGCCCTTCTCTGTAATTTCGCGAATAACTTTAATAACGGCGATCTTATTGGTACCACTTTCGGTAAGTTCAATATTAACAACGGCGGACCCTTCGTCGGCACCGGCCTCACTTGCCGCTGGAGCAGCTACACCAGCAACCATCATAGGAGCCGCGGCTGAAACTCCAAACTTCTCTTCGAGCACTTTCACTAATTCCGAAAGATCGATAACTGACATTTGAGAAATTTTATCGACAATTTCTTTAAACTTTGCAGGAACTTCGACTTCTTTTTTTTCTTCAGACATAATTATATATTAATTACTAAATTATAAATTAAACTAATTTTTGGCTTGACTAATAGCCGACAAAACTTGCACTAACGACCTTGAAGGACCAGCTAATACGCTAACGAAACCACGAAGTGGAGCGGCAATCGTTCCAACCACCTGACCGATAAGTTCTTGCTTGCCTGGTAGTTTTGATAATGCGCTTACTTCGGCAACGTCTAGAAAACGCCAACTATTTGCTTCAGGAATTAAACCGCCAACAAATTTTAAGGATTCATGATCTTTGGCGAAATCTTTTAAAATTCTAGCCGCCGCTACTTCATCTTCATACCCAAAAACAACGGCCAATCCCCCCGGAAATGTTTTAGGATCAATATCGGTTATGCCCACTTGCTCAAAGGCTTTTTTAAGAAGTGTTTTTTTGGAAACACCGTACTTAACGCCGGCCTGACGACAACGACGACGCAACTCGTTTACAGAAGAAACATCAATACCCGCAAAGTTGGCGAAAACAACGCCCTTGGCGCCGGTCATCGCATTAACGACATCTGACATTTCCTGTTCTTTTTTTGCTCTTATTTTTGCCATAAAAAAACTGCGGTTAACCGCAGACATTAAGATAGAAACCAAAAATTAGATTTCACCTCGGCGGGTCCCCTTTCGGATTTTAGCTCCGACGCTCCGGTCGGAGTAAACCCCGACGTTGCTATCGAAAAACCTGCTGTCTACGGTAATATTTATTACTTGCAAACCACTATAACACACCCATAAAATAGGTCAAGACCTTAATACCTTAAATCATAAAAATAAACCGTCCACTATAACGTTTCGGCATATCTGATGTCCGCCTTTGGCGGATATGGGTGAAGGGCTACAAGCCCTGAACCGCATACACGCTGTTAAACGACCCGAGCCGACACGAAGTGCGGCGAGAGCGCAGCGTGGCGCGACCGATAGGGAGCGAGTTTTACTTTACCCCTTTTGTTTTCGCAGGTATTCTGACGCTTTAAGTATAAGAACACAACTTTGTCCGTGCGTGATTTCACTATTCATAACCATTCTTACGGCGTCGTCGAATTTTACCTTCACTAAATCAATTTTCTCTGTCCCTTCAGGATTAGCTTCGGAAAATTTGATTCCCTTGGCGAGGTACATGGTGACGGGCGATTTCACGACCGTGGTAAAAGGATTCATCATTCCAAGATCAACATATTCGTCCGCTTCCGCACCCAACTCTTCTTTTAACTCCCGTTTTGCCGCTTCAAGTGCAGTTTCATCTTTATCAATAGCACCGCTGACGACTTCAATACTATCTTGTTCTATTGCATAGTGAAACTCCTTTGTTAGATATACAAAACCTTCGTCATCTAGTGGCAAAACGGAAGCGCCCGCCACCATTTCGACGACGCCGAAAATACCGTCCTTTCCATCGGGACGGATGACTTGATCTTCACGCACGGATATCCAAGGGTTCTTATACTTTATTTGGCTATCCTTGATTTTCCATGGACCATTGTTTTTCATAGGCTTAAAAACAAAAGGGGTAAAGTAAAATTTCGTTTAACGTCCGCGTGTATGCGATGTTTGCGTAGCAAATATGGGCGGAGCGACTGAAAGGAGCGAAGCCGTTTAGCCGCTGTTAAACGATGTATCTGTTGGAAATTTTAAAAATCAATTTTAGCATTTTTTATTTTTCCAGATTCTCCACTTTTTGGGCAACATCTCTGTAACTGACATTCTCGGCGTAGACTTTTTTGAAGTGTTTCAATGCATTATTTTTGTCGCCCGACTCCTCGTAAATAAGGGCGAGGTTGTAGTGAAGTTCCATGAGGTCATCGTCTAAATTGCGCTTTTGCAAAGGCGCTTTTTTAAATACACTTATTGCTAAATCAAATTGTTTTTGTGCGGCAAAACAGGCACCAAGTAACTGAATGACTTTTAGATTAAGTTCAAAATCTTCTGGCAGTTTTTGTAAAATATCGATCGCTTCTTTATATTTTTTAGTTTTATAGAGGCAGTTAGCATAAATAATTTGAGTGTCTATATCTGTTGGATTTGTGGCAAGAAAATTTTTGAGATATTCAATTGCTTCATCGTATTTTTCTGAATTATGCAATGCTCCACCAAGCAAACGCATAACATCATAGTTTTCTTTATCTAATTGATTTGCTTCTTTAAGAAAAGAAATGGCCTCTTCATAATTTTGTTGATTAAAAAATTTTCTTGCCTTTGCGAGTTTCCGTATTGCCTTTTGCTTTGGCTGTTTAGACCAGAAGTAATAAATAATTCCCCCGATGATTAATAATGGAAATCCAACTGCTGGAACGGAAACGAGCAAAATAAATCCAACGATTCCTAATATCAAAAATAGGCACCCTTTTAATGAACCGCTTGAACTCGAAACTGTTCTGCCAGAAGATTTTGAACTCTTGCCAGCATAATTTACAGAGTACAATCCTGTGCCTGGAATACCGGCACTGGTATAAGCGCCTTTGCTTCCAACTCCAACACGCAGACCTCTTACGCCAGCACTCAAACCGAGCCCTTTTTTGCCAACATTAAGTCTAAGACCTTTGCCCAATGATATTGATTTTCTAAATCTCCAGCCCATATTTTTGTAATTAAATCGTTTAGAGTTTAATAAAAAATGCCAAAATTATCCAATTTATTTCCAACAGATATTTCGTTTAACGTTTCGGCATATCTGATGTTTGCCGTAGCGTAGCGGAGGCAAATATGGGTGGAGGCTTTTGTATAAAAGCCGTAACCAGATATGCCGTGTTATATGATGTATGCTTTTCTTTTTGTCTCGCCTTAGCGAGACCACTTTTCTATAATTAACAAATTTTATTTTTGTCTTGGCGTAGAGGCAGAGGGGTTAGGGGTGAATGTCCAAAATCCAAAACTCCTTAATGCAAAATTTTAACAACACCATTATTTGCATCAACTTCAACCAAATCGTTGTCTTTTAATTTTTTGGTTGCATTTTTTGTACCAATAATACAAGGTTTTCCCATTTCTCTTGCGACAATAGCGGCATGACATGTTATTCCACCCTCATCAGTAACAAATGCCGACGCACGATTCATAGCCGGAATAAATGAGGGGAACGTCATTTGAGTTACGAGAATATCGCCTTGCTTTACTTTATCAAGTTCCGTAGGATTTTTAACAATTTTTACTAATCCTCGAACCTTCCCTTTGAATGCGATTGTGCCAGTAATGTCATCTTTGTCTAATATGACTTCGGTTATGATTGGGTCTTTCTGAAATAAAACATCCTCGCCGTCAAATGCAAAACTGCACAAAGGTGAATATTTTTCTGCCTTACCATCAATAAAACTTTTTGCACGATAATAGTTCATGTCTTTAAATTCAATGCCGTGCTTTTTAGCCAATTCCTTTAAAATTGGTCTCGCTTGAAAGTATAACTGATAAAATACATCCGTTCTTTCTGTTCGGAAGAAGACAAGTTCCTGCACTTGCTCAAATAATTTCTCTAATTCTTTTGGAATTTTTACATTTGTAAATTCTAATACGGGGGGGAGCTCTTTTCTCATTTTTTCTATTTCTTCGGCTGTAAAAGGATCAGAAAAACCGTCTCTCACTTTTACCCAACCAACTTTATTTGCTATTTCCGCACTCGACATGTCGCTTCTCATTAAAGCATCAAGCATGGCGTTAGTATTTTTCTTTCGTGGAAAACTAGCGTCACCTATAAATTTATCAATATCACCTGTGTAATATTTAGGTACTTCTTCTTTAAGTTTTCTATCGTAAAACGATTCAACACCATGAGCTAGCCAAATAAATGTACAAGCTCGAGTTAGTATATCAAAAATCTCGGCAAATTTTATCTCTAATGGTTTTTTGCTTTTGATAAGCTCATTTATTTTCTGTTCGCTCTTTTCTTTAAAATTTTTCAATGCGGTTGTTATATCTATCATTCCATGACTTTCCAAATATTTGCCAACCTGAGCATCCATTTTTTCCATTTCTTCTTTATTGAAATACCAAAATCCTTGCTGAAATAATTGAGGTCTAGAATCAATACCATTTAAACCAATCTTCTCAAAATTTTCTTTCCTGTAAGAATTTTCAAACAAGGAAAGAGTAAACGCATGAAATGGTCTTTCAAGCCACTTTTCCCACTTCATTGCTCTTATTTTATTTATTATTTTTGTACTGTTGCTTACTAATTCAGCATTGATGAGTGTTGTAATTGGTCGGCTTTGAGTAATATAAAACTTTCCGTTTTCAAACGCCCATTCTATATCACAAGGAAAGTCATAATGCTTTTCAATTTTTAAAATAATATCGGATAATTGTTCGATATGTTCATCGGATAGAACTGATTTGTTACCCATTTCTTCAGTTATGCTTTGCCATTCATTGCCACCGTTTGGATTTCTGTATAATCCACGTCCCTGATTTGTAATGTTTTTATCAATAATCCGTCTCGGCTCTTTCTCTACAACATAGCTATTTGGAGTTACAGAACCAGACACAATAGCCTCGCCAAGTCCATAACCAGCCTCAATTATAAGCTGACTTTGGTCCTGAGTTACAGGGTGAACAGAAAAAGCAATACCTGATTTTTCACTGTTTACCATTTTTTGAATTACGACCGCGACGGATATTTTTGTTTTATGTAATCCTTTTTCAAAACGATAAAAAATTGCTCTTGGTGTAAAAAGTGAAGCCCAGCAATGTTTTACTTTGTCTATCAATTCATTTTCTTTGGTATTGAGATAGCTATCAAGCTGACCCGCCCAAGCGTGTTCGGAGCCGTCTTCCGCTGTTGCGGAAGAACGGACAGCAACGTATTTGGAGTTAAGTTTTTTAAATTCAGTTTGAATTGCTACGACGATATCTTTTGGTATTTCTACCCTCAAAATTAGGGCTTGTATATCTTCCGAGGCACGATCAACGGTGTGTACTTTTTGATGATTAACTTGGTGTAATAATGAATCTATCTCAACATTTAAATCCGTTTCTTCTAAAAATTTTTCGAAAGCACTAGAGAGTATTACAAAGCCGGGCGGTACTGGAATGTCCGCTTGCGTCATTTCACCAAGTGACGCACCTTTACCACCTGCTATCGCAGTATCGGACTTTGTGATTTCGTTAAATGTTTTTATTAGTTCCATATTTCTGGTTAAATTATAATCCTTTATAAATAAATCGTTTTCGGAGCGGAGCGGAGAAAACACCTTATACCCCTTTCTAATAAATAAAAAAACAAATTTATTCCCCTTTTAAAAAAGCCTGTCAAAATTCCTTATTAAAAGAAAAATATTTTTTGAATTGCGTATAACGTCCGCGCTTAATGCGGAGTTTATGAGAAAATTATAGCATAATTTTTGAATAAATTTCGCATAAGCGCTGTTATGCGAAGCTCCGCGGAGCATAACGGCGCTGATAAGCGCGGACGTT
>Ga0172368_10000623_pt1 | contig 49831 bp, 52 predicted proteins | sample Lak11m_FD_114540 | JGI IMG/M metagenome (GOLD analysis project Ga0172368, IMG submission 114540) | Freshwater microbial communities from Kabuno Bay, South-Kivu, Congo - kab_022012_11m | ecosystem: Environmental > Aquatic > Freshwater > Lake | place: Democratic Republic of the Congo: South-Kivu... | reverse complement strand
TCGGTTTAAACTGAAAAGGTAATACAAAAAATGAAATTATTTTTTCGTCCATTTCCTCTAGTTGATCCTTTCGTCACCGATTTAAACCATATTAATTCCAGCACATCAAAAAAAGATTTAGCCTACATCCTTTTATTTTATGAACTTTTGCATAATTATGGCGAAAAATTTCACAATTCACACATTTTTATTTATAATGACCTCATCCCCTGCTCCCCTTCTCCCTCAAGGAGAAAGAGAGGGGGTTGAGGTCATTGTCTCCTGATAAAATATTATGAATAAGAAATTTTTTTGTTAATTTTATAACAATTATTCAAATCGTATAAATTATATATGTACTTTTGTGCATACATTTAAGTCACATTAATATCACGATAATGAAAAGTCTCTTAATCCTTGGTGCAGGCACCGGGGGCACCATTATGGCCAACAAAATGCGGAAAATTCTGACACGTGACGAGTGGGACATCACCATCGTGGATCAGCATAAAACCCACTATTATCAGCCCGGTTTTTTATTCATTCCTTTTGGCATGTATACCCGTCAGGATGTTGTGAAACCAAAAACAAGCTTCATTCCTCCGGGAGTGAATGTGATTTTCCAGGCGATCGACCGCATCGATGGGAATAACAACCATGTAATTTTATCGGATGGGATTTCGCTGAAGTACGATTTTCTGATCATTGCAACCGGGACAAGGGTGGTTCCCGAAGAAACCCCGGGACTCAAAGGGCCTCTCTGGCATAAAAATATTTTCGATTTTTACACCATCGATGGAGCAATGGCCCTGGCCGAATTTTTCAAAACATGGCCGGGAGGTAAATTGGTGCTGAATATTGCAGATGTCCCGATCAAATGCCCGGTAGCACCACTTGAGTTTGTCATGTTTGCCGATGCATTCTTTGTCGAACGCGGATTGCGGAGCCAGGTCGAAATAACCTATGCAACCCCCATGTCGGGTGCATTCACCAAACCGAGGGCTTCCAAAGTCCTGGGATCATTGCTGGAAGAAAAAAACATCGGCATTATCCCTGATTTCTACCTTGAAAAGGTTGACAATGAGAGTAAAACACTTGTCTCTTATGATGAACGTGAAATCCCGTTCGATTGCCTGGTGACGGTACCGGTTCATAAAGGGGATGCCATGATTGGACGCAGCGAACTTGGAGATGAGATGGATTTTGCAAAAGCCCATAAACACACGTTACAATCTGATTTCTTTCCCAATATTTTCGTTATTGGCGATGCGGGAAACTACCCGACCTCAAAGGCCGGATCGGTAGTCCATTTCCAGGCCGATGTTCTGACGGAAAACCTGATGTGTGCCATCGAAAATCGCCCGTTCACTGAAGCCTTCGACGGCCATTCCAATTGCTATATCGAAACGGGTTTTGGTAAAGGAGCCCTGATCGATTTCAATTATGATACAGAACCATTGCCCGGATCCTTCCCTTTTCCGGGGATCGGCCCGTTCGGACTATTGAAGGAGACCCGTATGAACCATTATGGAAAACTGTTATTCCGTTGGATCTACTGGCATATTCTGTTAAAAGGCAAAGAGATGCCTATCGATTCAAAAATGACGATGGCGGGTAAAAAAATGTAATTTAAAAGGCTATGACAGAAAACAATATTCAGGAACAAATCAGTGAACTCAATCAGAAACTGGACCTGATCCTTGAAAGTATTGAGCAACAGAAACGAAACCGGGAAGAACTCGATGACCTGGTTTCAGATTTAAGCATGGTGGCAAAAGACCTGTTCCGGCAATCCGTTGTCATACTGGATAAATCGCAGGTCGACCTGGATCATAACGGGATCCCCATGCTGATGATCAAGCTCCTCCAGAATATAGACACGTTCTACGAATTGCTTGAAATGATCGAGAGTGCAAGGGATTTCATGAAGGATGTTTCACCGATACTTCACCAGATGGGTCTGGATGCCGTGAATAAAATGAATGAGTTCGACCAAAAGGGATATTTTGAGATCGTCAGAAACCTCACCCGTCCTGATGTCATTGCCGGACTGGGCCGCATCTCAAAAGCCATTGCTGAAACAAACATGGATAATAAACTGGATAATAAATCATTGTTTGGTTTATTAAAACAACTTAACTCGCCGGATGTCCGGAGATCTTTATCCTATATGCTGAGGCTTGTTCAGGCGATGAAACCGGGAGGCAGGGAGGGAAGATGATAAGGGTAACAGGGTAACAAGGTAACAGAGAAATATAGTAAATTCGTAAATCATAAATCATAATTCTTAAATTGTTTCGTATGGCACAGAAAATTATTGCAGGTGTAACCGTCGATGTGAATGAAGAAGGTTATTTCACCAATCCGGCCCAATGGACCAGGGAACTGGCCCTGGAAGTCGCACAGGAAGAAGGAATCCAGCTTACCGACAAGCATTATGCTGTCCTGGACTTTCTCCGGGAACGGTATGCTAATGGTGAAAATCTGACGATCCGGTCGGTCGGTAATTCGGGCATTACCGACATCAAGGGATTCTATGGCTTATTTCCCGGAGCCCCGATGAAAAAGGCAGCCAAGGTTGCCGGCATTCCCAAGCCATCATCCTGTGTATAACCCATGATTGCAGTTCACGATGCATTAAAATGCATCCCCACTAATAAAAATCAGATAAATGTCAAACGAAGAATTTCCTTTAAAAAAAGTCTGCATCATCTGTGCAAAAGGCACCATCGAGGATGTTTATGCAGCATTGGTCATGGGTAACGGTGCCGTAATGGAAGGCATTGAAACAAAATTGTTTTTTACTTTTTTCGGACTCGATGCCATCACCACGAAAACCATGAACAGCCTACATACCGGGACGGTCGGAAATCCTGCCATGCGTATGCCCGGGGGACTGCCTTTCCCTACTTTGCTGGGTGTCATTCCGGGGGTGGAATCTGGCGTTTCTGCCATGATGCGCAGCCAGATGGAGCAATTAGACATCCCTCCTGTAAAAGAATTTCTGGAAATGATTGAAGCGGGAGGTGGTGAAGTCTACGCATGTAAACTGGCCATGGACATGTTCAAACTGAAAAAGGAAGATCTGTGGGACGGTGTCAGGGATGTGCTGACTGTTGGCCAGTTCTATGAAAAGTGCGGTGGTCTGCAAACTCAGATCATTTTCACGTGATCGAATACACAGTTATCCGTTCTTACTGATCTGTTGTAACAATTCAGGGTTGATCACTTCGATCGTCCGCCCGGCGGAACGCAGAATTCCATCATCCCTGAATTTTGTAAGGACCCTTGTCGTGCTTTCTCTTGAAATACCGATCAGATCGGCAAGTTCCTGCCTTGTAAAGGGGATCTCAAATGATTCACTTTCATAAATGATCTTTGAAAAATACAACAGGGCATCGGCAACACGCCCAAAGGTTCTTTTTTGTGACTGGCTCATGAACCGGTGAAAATTATTCAGACTGTCGCGGCTCACGGATACCAGGATCTCAAAGGCAAAATTGCCATTTTCCCTGATCAGCCGGTTGAAGATATTGAGGTCAATGTAACATACCTTAATGTCGCTGAGCGCGGCATATGAATAATGGTTGATCCGGTCGCCAAACAGGGAAGGTAATCCAAGATAGGTATATTTCTTCACAATCTGAAGGATCTGTTCCGTGTCACCCGGACCCTTCTGATATTCTTTGACAAGGCCCGATTTCAGGTAAATTATATGAGAGGTCATCGATCCTTCATGGAGAATGATATCGCCTTTTCTGAATTGGGTTTCGCGGCTGTTTTCATTGACAAGATCGATCTCATCGGTTTTCAGAACTGCGGCTGCACACGATTTTTCTTTACAATCGCGGCATGAAATGGTTTTACTGTTGTTTTCCGGATACATCAATCTATTTGTCCTTCCTGTAAATTCACCTGTAAAGGTCTTAATAAAAAGCATAACCAAGTGTGATTATTATCACATTAAGTCGGGTCATTTATTTCATTAGTAAAGCCATAATTTCTCACTTATATATGTTGGTTCTCCTGTATGTATGAAACAACTATCACTGTAATTACTCTCTTTCCGGCATACAGTCCTCCTACCTTTGTAACATCAGATATGTAGATGCTTAAATATATATTACAAAACCTGCCGGATATGAAAATAGGTATACCAACCAACGACGGATTGACCCTTAGCCCCGACTTTGGAGAGGCCAAAGGTTTTCTTATACTGACCATTGAACTGGGAGAAATAGTTAAGGAAGAAATGAGATGGAACAAACTCAGCATCATCCTTTGTTCACCTGAAGGATACCTCCATCACATTCATGACTGCCAGGCCGTCATGCTTATGAACATAGGCGATACCTATAAAGATATCCTCACCGGACGGCAGAAAGAGATCATCCGGACCCGGGAACCGATCATCACCAACGCCTGGTTCCACTACCTGGGATCCATTCTTCACAAAGAAGCCAATACTCTCTGCTGCCCCTGACCGTACACCTGTTTATGAGTACTGAAAAATATTTTAGCAAATTCCGCAAACACATCATCGGACAGGATCAGCATTACCAATCACCCTGTGGTCGGAAAAAAATGGTGTATGCCGATTGGATCGCATGCGGCCGTCTGTATGGTCCGGTCGAAGATAAAATCAGAAATTCCATCGGCCCGTTTATCGGGAACACCCATACCGAAACAAGCGAAAATGGCCGCCTGATGACCGAAGCTTACCGCCAGGCACATCACAGGATCAAAAAACATGTCCATGCAGGTCCTGACGATGTAATTATAACAACCGGCTTCGGTATGACAGCCGCGATCGTGAAATTTCAGAGGATCCTCGGCTTAAAATCCTGCGGGGTGATCACCGGCAGTACCTGCCTCAAAGAAGCTGACCGCCCTGTAGTGTTCATCACTCATATGGAACATCACTCGAATCATACCTCCTGGTATGAAACTGTAGCAGACGTCGTGATCATTGAACCGGGGTCCGACCTTGCCGTTGATGTGAACCATCTTGACGCCGCACTGAAATTGTACAAAGACCGGAAGCGCAAAATAGGTTCATTTACTGCATGCTCCAATGTCACCGGGATCCGGACGCCTTATCATGCCATGGCCCGGCTGATGCATCAGCACGGGGGATTGGCCTTTATTGATTTTGCCGCATCAGCGCCTTATGACCCCATTGACATGCATCCCGCAGATCCGATGGAAAAACTGGATGCGGTCCTGTTTTCACCACATAAATTTTTAGGCGGACCGGGCTCCTCCGGCGTGCTCATCTTCGACTCGTCACTTTATAACAACAAGGCACCCGATCAACCTGGTGGCGGAACGGTAAACTGGACCAACGCATGGGGTGAATATAAATTCATCGACGACATTGAGATCCGGGAAGATGGCGGGACTCCTGGTTTTTTGCAGGCCATCCGGACTGCTCTTGCCATTGAACTGAAGGAGTTAATGGGTATTCAAAAAATGAAAGACCGTGAGCAAGCCCTTGTCGATCTTGCCTTTGAAAAACTGAAACAGATCCCGGAAATTCATATCCTGGCCGACAACATCACCGACCGGCTGGGTATCATCTCCTTTTATGCCGATTCCATCCATTATAATATGATCGTGCGTTTGTTAAGCGACCGGTTTGGAATTCAGGCCAGAGGCGGTTGTGCCTGTGCAGGAACCTACGGCCACTACCTGCTCCATGTCAGCCATGATAAATCCAAAAGGATCACCGACAAGATCGACCTTGGCGACCTCTCCGAAAAACCCGGCTGGGTGAGGATCTCACTGCATCCGACCATGAAGGATAAAGAGCTGCTTTTTATTGTAGATGCTCTGGCCGAAATTGTCAAAAATCACCGTCAATGGGAAGTTGATTATGTGTATGATAAGCACACCAATGAATTCATGCATAAGAATGGAACAACTCATAACGGGCTGATTGATTCCTGGTTTGACCTGACATAGGCTTACCCCGGTTTGATGGTGATATTTTCACCATGGCTCCATTCATAGCCGTTTTTTCCTATTTTTGTATCCGGTTTACACTTCAAAAATCCATTCAGGTTTTTAAACAGTTTACATGAATCCCAGGATCAGTAACCAATTCAACCTTCGTTTTATCGATCTGTGGCGACTTATCGGGAATTCTCCCATGATCGCGATCGACTTCACATACAAAGGTGAAAAAAGGGTGATCTATGCCAAGGCCGAACATTACAATGTTACAGGAAGCATCAAAGACCGCATGGCTTTATACATCCTTGAACGTGCCTATGCAGAGAACAGGATCAAGCCCGGCGACATCATTGTGGAAGCAACAAGTGGCAATACCGGGATAGCTTTTGCAGCAATAGGAAAGGCGCTGGGACACAAGGTGCGTATCATTATGCCCGATTGGATGAGTAAGGAACGGCTGGACATCATCAAGAGCCTTGGCGCACAGATCATACCTGTTTCAAAAGCGCAGGGTGGTTTCCTGGGAAGCATCCGGATCTCCGAAGAGATCGCGGCAAGGGAACCCAATGTATTCCTTCCACAGCAGTTTTCAAATGAAGCCAATACAGAAGCCCACGAAAAAACAACAGGTCCGGAGATCTGGTACCAGCTGCGATTCAATGGGATCACACCCGACGCTTTTGTTGCAGGAGTCGGAACAGGGGGTACTGTTATGGGGGTAGGCCGTTACCTGAAGTCGCTTGCCCCCGCTATTAAGGTCCACCCGCTTGAACCTGCTGAATCTCCGACCATGTCGACCGGCCATAAGGTTGGCTCGCACCGGATCCAGGGGATAAGCGATGAATTTATTCCTGCCATCGTTAAACTCGACCAGCTCGACCGCATCGTGGCGGTCCCTGATGGTGATTCGATCATCCTTGCTCAGAAACTTGCCCGTGATCTTGGACTCGCCGTCGGAATATCTTCGGGCGCCAATTTCCTGGGAGCCCTGCAAATCCAGAATGAACTAGGGCATGATGCAGCAGTGGTGACTGTATTTCCTGACTGTAATAAAAAATACCTGAGCACAGACCTGATGCGGGAAGAACCGGTAAAAGAAGATTATGAATCACCTCATATTGAACTGACCGGATTCAAGGTATTCAAACGTGTTTGCGATACTTGCTGCGAAATGAAAAGCTGCAACCTGAGGGCCATGGATTTTCCCTGTAAAAAAGAAATAGTTTCAGTTTAGCACAAGTTTTCCTGTTTTTGGTTGTCTAAACTCTATATTCACATTTTTAATCATAAATCAGACAAATTATGAAAACTGCATCAAGAATCATGTTGACCTTTATCCTGTTGGTATTTTTCACAGGTATCTCGTTCTCTCAGGTGGCCACAAATGCCACACCTGCTTCGACAAAATCAGTAGTCGCTACTCCCGGTAAATTTGTAGACGCCAACAAAAACGGCATCTGCGATAATCATGAAGCCAAAGGATCCGGTGCACAGGGCAAAAATTTCATCGACGCAAACGGCGATGGTAAATGCGACAATTGCGGAACAAAATGTAAAGGAACAATGAATTGTGGCCCCAAAGGAAATGGTTGTGCGAACTCATGCAGCAAAGGCAAGGGAAAAGGCAACTGTTGCGGAGGAGGACAACAGCATCGGTATGGTTGTTCAAGCCAGGCCGCACCTGCAGCAGATCCTAAAAAGTAACGAGGAACAGTGTAAACAAGATTTTGAGACAACCTCTTTGTTGTTTGATGATAAAGAATGACCGACCCGGAATTGATTGAAGGAATTCTACGGCGTGATCGCAATGCCTTTCAATATCTGGTAGACCGGTACCAGAAACAGGTGATCAAAACCGCCTACTACTTCGTCGGAAATATGGAAGATGCTGAAGATTTGGCACAGGAGATTTTTCTTGATATTATCAATTCCATGAAATCATTTAAACAGTCTTCTTCCCTGGCAACCTGGATCTACCGGATAACGGTGAACAAATCGTTGAACATGGTGAAGAAGCAACAACGGCGGGGATTTGTGATGAGGATAGAATCCATTTTCATTCATCAGGGAGACCACAAAAACAGTATCGAAAACGAACCATCCGTTTCTCCTGATGGTGAACACCGGGAAAAAAGGGAATTGTTGCATGCAGCCATCAACCGGTTGCCTGAAAATCAACGGATCGCATTTGTTTTATGCAAGTACGAAGAAAATTCATACAAACAAATTGCGGAGATCATGAAGATCAGCCTGCCTGCCGTCGAATCCCTGATTCACCGGGCCAGGCTGAACCTTCAGAAACACCTGGTATATCATTTTTCGGAATATCAAAAAACCTGACCATGGATTGCACCGGATTTAAATCCAATATTTTCGCATTTACAGAGGGAACTCTTTCTGAAAAATTACTTGGTTCAGCTAAAGAACATCTGGAATCATGTACTACCTGCGCGAGGTTGTCGGTTGAATTCAGCCAGGTGGTAGGTGTCATCGGGCAGGACAAAATAACTGAACCCAATCCTTTTGCCTCGACCCGAATACTTCAGCATCTCGAAAACGCATTTGACAGGTCTGAAAACCGCCTGTTTAAAGGATGGATCCGGATCTTACAACCCGTCACCATCGCCATGGCAGTATTATCAGGCATCCTGATCGGATCATACACGGCACAACGGGATGATCCCGGGCCGGATCGAATGGTCAATTCCTCGGAAAATATTGAATTCCTCAGATCGAATCTCTTCATTTCCGACTTTGCAGATGAAGATAAAATCCTGGTCTTAAACAATGAGTGATATGAACTTTTTTTCTAAGAACCGTTTGATTTTCTGGGTGCTTATTGTCCTGGTGTTGATCAATCTTTCAGCCCTGGCCAGTTTTTTCCTTTTCAATAAAAAACAAAGTCCCGCATCGTGTTGTTCTCCGGCAGAACAACAGTGTGTTGCATTCCGTGACGAATTGAACTTATCCACCGAACAGACGGAGAAAGTCGCGTCCATTAATAAAAAATACATGGATTCCGCGGGCCCTGTAGCATCAGCGATCAAGGATACCAGGGCGGCGATCCTTACCGAACTGGATATGGAGGTACCGGACACCATGCAGTTGAATACCTTGACGAACAAACTCGCATGGCTGCAAATGAAAATTCAGCAGGAAAACATTAAACAATACAGCGAATTGAAACGGGTTTGTACACCGGAGCAGGCTCACAGGCTGTCAGCCCTTTACCGCGACCTGTACGGGTGTGGTATGCGGAAAGGGAAAGGCCGAATGAAATGCCCTTAAGACTTCCTGGCCTTTTTGACCTTCTTATCCTTCTTCTCTTTCTTAATCTTCCCTGATTTATTTTTTTTGCAGGTGCATCTGTCGTTGGCAAGGGCCTTGAGCAGGTCAACCTGTTTATCGTGCAGTTCAATGATACGGTCCATCTTCTTCTCTAGAACATCGGTGTCAGGGAAGAATTGTTTATCACAGGTATTTGTTTCAATATCCTTTAATACCTTGAGCATCTGTTCAAGGATTATTTCTCGTTGTTCGGCCATGGCAAATATATTTATTCAAATATACAAAGTTAAATCCTTATTCAAAGCGGTTGATGATTTTTTTTTATCTATATCTTTGCTTTTGTTAAAAGATAAGGATGAAACAAAAAAATACCCCAAAAACGGAAGAGGAACCGGATGAGGAAAAGGAGATGACCTTTTGGGAGCATCTTGATGAATTACGAGGAACTTTATGGAAGATACTTGCAGCTATCCTGATCACTTCGATTGCGGCATTTGCATTCAAGGAAATCCTCTTCGATGAGATCATCCTTGCACCAAAATCAAACACTTTTATCACGTACCGGGCATTCTGCAAGCTGGGCGATTGGATCTCCATCCCTTCACTTTGCATCGATCCATCGCGATTCCAGTTGATCAACATCAACCTTGCAGGGCAATTCACCTCACATATGACCATTTCCATGGTTGCAGGACTGATACTGGCGCTCCCTTATGTGCTTTGGCAATTGTGGCGTTTCATCAAACCCGGCCTGACCGAACAGGAGGTCAGGAGTTCAAGGGGCGCCGTAACCGTTATTTCGCTGTTGTTCATCGTTGGTGTCCTGTTCAGTTACTTCATCGTGGTACCTCTGATGATCAACTTTCTCGGGGGTTACCAGGTAAGTTCAGCCGTTACCAATCAAATCGCATTGACCTCTTATGTCAGTTCAGTCACCCTTATGACCCTCCTGATGGGGCTGTTATTTGAGCTTCCAGTCCTCATACTTTTTCTTACCAGGATTGGGGTAATTACGCCAAAGCACATTCGTAAATACAGGAAACATACCATGATCGGTATCCTGGTCGTTGCCGGTGTGATTACTCCCAGCCCCGATATATTCAGTCAGGTGATCGTTGCAGTCCCGCTGTATGCCCTTTTCGAATTAAGTCTTGCAATTTCTTCACGTATGTACCGGAAAATACCGGAACCGGCCGGTTAATGGTATGGTCGACATTTTGTAACCAATTTGTACGGATGCCGTCTAAAACTGGAAATCACCCAAATAATCAATACGATGGAACCTAAACGTCTTTACCGAAGCATCACTGATCGCAAATTTGCAGGGGTTGCCGGTGGCCTTGCTGAATATTTTGTGATGGATCCTTTGCTTATCCGGCTTGCCTTTGTCATACTCACGCTGGCGGGTGGAGGTGGATTGCTGATCTATGTGGTACTTTGGATCGTTACACCTGAAAACCCTTATAGAGTTCAACCAACCGGGAATAATCAAGGACCGGATTTTCAACAATCAAATCCCGGATCTTCCGGTTTCACGGAAACTTCACCAGGCTACACTTCAAATGAAACGAAAACCGATCCGGATTTATCGGCAACGGTACCAGGACCACAAACCAAAGAACGGAGCAAAGGCAGCCTGATCGGGGGATTGGTGCTCATTACATTGGGATCACTTTTTTTAGCCGATGAATTTATTCCTGAGATCAATTTCGGTGATCTTTGGCCGGTCATTCTCATTGTGATAGGAGTGGGGCTACTGTTCAATGCTGTTTCAAAAAGAAACAATAAATTAAACCAACAATAAAAACCTGTACCAATGAAGTATCGTCATGTTTTCTGGGCTTTTATCCTGATCGCCATCGGGATTCTGTTTATGCTGAACAATTTCGGGGTATTGGAATTTGGTTTGCGTACCTTATGGAGTCTGTGGCCCCTGATCCTGATCCTTTGGGGGATCTCTATTTTACCGATCAGGGACGTGGTAAAAATCATCGCTCTTGTCGCGGTACTCGCGCTCACCGTAATTTTTTTCAACCGGATATCCGAACGGTCATCCTGGTTCCATTTTCATAATTTTCATGGTCTTTCCGACCAGGACTGGGATGATGAGGATAGTTCCACATACAACTATCAGCCACAAAACCTGAGTGTGCCATACGATTCCCTGATCCCCAAAGGCGTACTGAAGCTTGAAGCTGCAGCGGGTAACTTTAATCTGCAGGGACTGACTTCCGATTTTCTTACCTTCAATAAAACCGGTGACATTGGCAACTATTCCATTACAACGACCAATGAAAACGGACGGAAGCAAATCAATCTTTCACTTGAAAAATCGGGCGTCAGGCACTCCATCAATGAGAACAAGGTTGAGATCAAACTTAACGAAAATCCATCGTGGAACCTCGATTTTGATATCGGAGCCGCCGAGATCCTGATGGATCTGAGAGATTATAAGATCGATACAACCAACATCGATGCCGGAGCCTCATCCATCGATATCAGGATCGGCGACAAAAACCCGGTAACCGTCATGACCTTCAATGCCGGCGCATCGTCGATCAAAGTTGATATCCCGAAGGAATCGGGATGCCAGATCAAATCCGAATCCTTTATGATCAGCAAGGAATTCGATGGATTTACAAAAAAAGGCGACGGAATTTATCAAACCGGTAATTTCACAACCGGAAAGAATAAAATCTATCTGACGATCAAAACTGCGATCTCTAAAATTGAGATCACACGGTATTGACATCCAACGAAACCGAATCGCCTTCACCGGTCAAGGAAATTTTTTACCAGCCCGAAAAATTCCCCGGGTGCATCCGCGTGAACCCAATGTGAAGCATTCGCAATGGTCTTAACCTCTGCAGCGGGGAATTTCACTGTCAGTTCCTCCAGGTCGGAATCCAGGATGTAATCTGATAACCCGCCACGGACAAATAATGCCGGCCCGGTAAAGATCCCGGTAACGTCAACATCCTCGAATATTAACGGAAGATTTTCATTGATAGCCTGCAGATCAGGACGCCAGTCGAGACTATGGCGGTCACGCCAGTAAATGTCTTTAAGCAGAAATTGCCTTAGTTTCTGACTATGTATTTGCAACTGCAACTGTTTGTCCACATCAGCTCGTGATTTTGCCATGGTGAAATCAACTGCCAGCATAGCCTGCAGTAATAGCTGGTGTTCATTTCCCGGAGTAGATCTTCGAAACGAAATATCCACAACCACCAGCTTCCTGACGAGTCCGGGATGATGCAACGTAAAATACATCGCCGTTTTGCCTCCCAATGAATGACCGATCAGATACACATTTTCAAGTTCATGCTCTTCAACCAGTTCAACCAGATCCTCTTCCAGGGATGGAAAATCAAACACCTTGCTATGAGGAGATTGTCCGTGATTACGCAGATCAGGGATGTAAACGGAATAGTCTCTGCTCAACAGGCGACCAAATGTCACCCAGTTATCTGAAAGACCAAACAGGCCGTGCAATATGATGACAGGCCTTCCATTACCTGACTGACGGCAAAACAACTTCATTCAGCAATAGTTTATTAACATAATTTTGTTGAAAAATAATTCTCCAACAGTGTCAAAAGTACATAAATTTGTGTCCTATTTGCAGATGAATTTACAATACTCACCATAGTCCCTGTCAAAAATTACAATAAATTGATTTACAAACTAATAAATATTTATTTTACTGGTAAAGGGCATCATTAATTTTAACCCTTCTAACCGAGAAATACCAAAATGGAAAAGAACCCTTCAGAAAAGCTGGTTATCCCACCCACCGAATTATCAGAAGAAGAAGAACCCCCAAGTCAGCACACCTTCATAGACGAAGCATCCATTTTAGACGAATATTTAAAATCGCGCGTAGATCGCGATAAGACCGCGATCAGCGATCGTTCGTTGTTATTTTTGCAGACGTACTTTCCCGAGGCATCCCCCAAAGAATGGAATAGCTGGCACTGGCAAATCAAGAACAGCGCCAGGTCCATTGATCAATTGGCCCGGTATATACGGCTTTCGGATAATGAAGTGAAGCCTGACGGTACGAAAAGTCAATCATTGCCCTTAAGGATCTCACCTTATTACATCAGTCTTCTGGACCCGGATAATCCTGAACAAGCACTGCGAAAAAGTGTTGTTCCGGTATTTGATGAATTCCTGCTTCATCAGGGCGAAGCCTCCGATCCATTGTCGGAGGAGCATGATAGCCCTGTGCCCAATATTGTGCACCGGTACCCTGACAGGGTGTTGTTCCTGGTCACCGGTTTTTGTTCAACCTATTGCCGTTATTGTACCCGGACCCGTATGGTGGCAAAAAACAAATGTCACATCGGGGTGAAATCCTGGGAGGCAGGGCTGAATTACATCGAACAGCACAAAGAGGTCCGCGACGTCCTGGTATCGGGCGGCGATCCGCTCACCATGCCTGATTTGCATGTGGAATATCTGCTTTCACGATTGCGGAGTATCCCGCATGTTGAGATCATCCGCATCGGAACCAAAGTTCCGGCCGTCCTTCCGCAACGGATCACGCGCCCATTGGTCAATATGCTTAAAAAGTACCACCCGCTGTTCATGAGCATACATTTTACCCATGCAGATGAAATCACCCTGGAGGTGAAAGAAGCGTGCGACCGGCTTGCCGGCGCCGGTATTCCCCTGGGTAGTCAGACTGTGCTGCTGAAAGGGATCAACGACGATGTGCAGGTGATGAAAAACCTCCTGCATGCATTGCTGAAGATCCGTGTGCGCCCTTATTATCTCTATCAGTGCGATCCGGTGGTAGGCTCGGGCCATTTCCGTACTACTATCGCAAAGGGACTTGAAATAATCAAGGGATTACGCGGACATACCAGCGGATATGCCGTTCCGACCTACGTGGTAGATGCTCCCGGGGGTGGTGGCAAAATCCCCTTACTGCCCGATTATGTCGTCGGGAGTACAGATGGTTATGTGCTCCTGAAGAACTACGAGAACAAGATCTTCCGGTACCCGGATTTTACACAATAATATATGGTCATAGGATTAACGTACGATCTGCGGTCAGATTACCTGAAGGAGGGATACAGCGAGGAGGAAACAGCGGAATTTGACCGGGAGAGTACTATTGAGGGCATTGAACAGGCATTGCAGCACCTGGATTACCAGACCGATCGCATCGGACATGTACGCAACCTGGTGAACCGGCTTGCAAACGGCGATCGGTGGGATATGGTTTTCAACATATCCGAAGGCATGCATGGTATCGGACGCGAAGCACAGGTACCGGCGCTACTCGATGCCTACTCGATCCCATATACTTTTTCAGACCCGCTTGTTCTTTCGCTAACACTGCATAAAACAATGACCAAGCGGGTTATCAGGGATTATGGTATCCCGACCCCTGGTTTTGCCTTCATTGAAAAACCGGAGGATTGGGATCATGTACGGTTACAGTACCCTTTGTTTGTGAAACCAAATGCCGAGGGCACCGGCAAAGGTATCAATTCGTTTTCGAAGGTAAATAACCGCGAAGATCTCGAGCGTATATGCAAAGATTTGCTTTTACGATATCCTTCCGGCCTGCTGGTTGAGGAGTTCCTGCCCGGAAGGGAATTTACGGCAGGCATTCTTGGCACCGGGAGGGAGGGTTACGCCGTGGGATGCATGGAGATCCTCTATAAAAAAGAGGATGCGAAAAATATTTATTCATACGAAACAAAATCCGATTACCTTAAATTGGTAGAATATAAAATACCGGAGAAAGAGATGGCCGAAAAATGCATCGACCTGGCATTAAGAACATGGGATGTTTTAGGATGCCGGGACGGCGGACGGGTCGATATCCGTGCCGACAGAAACGGCATCCCGAATTTCATCGAGGTAAATCCACTGGCAGGCCTTGATAAAGTGCATTCCGATCTGCCCATTCTGGCTTATCTTCATGGATATGATTATGAACAGATCATCCGGGAGATCATGCTTTCGGCAAAAAAAAGGACCGGACTGGTATAAAATCAATTTCCTGCAAATGAAAAAAACCGTCCTGATACTCTATAATAAACTATCAAAAATTCCCAAGGATGATGAGGCTGATGTAATCGAACAAGTTAACCTCGTTACCCGCGCCTTGGAGAATCTGAATTATGACGTAAAATACCACCAGATAGATCTGAATTTAAAAAATGCCATCTCCGGGATCACGAAATTGAACCCGGAAATTATTTTCAACCTCGCTGAAACAATAGGAAACAAAGGGGAATTCACCTTCCTGGCCAATTCAGTACTGAATTTCGTACGGATCCCTTACACGGGATCCCCGTTGATCCCCATGTTTCAATGTTCCAATAAAATTCTGGCCAAAAAAGAATTGAATGCAATTGGTGTAAGAACCCCGAAAGGATTCACCCTCGATGAATGTCATAAACTTCGGAAGGCTGGAAAATACATCATAAAACCGATTTGGGAAGAGGGTTCGCTCGAACTGGATGAGGACTGTGTTTTCAAGGGTTCGGATTCAGAATTTATTAGCAGGATCAGCAGAAAAAGCAGACAGCATTATTTTATTGAGGAGTTCATCGAAGGCCGGGAATTCAACATTTCGATCCTTTACAGCGCTGATGGACCCGAAGTACTTCCATTGGCCGAAATGACATTTCAACAATATCCTGCAGGGAAACCGAAGATCATGGGTTATAAATCGAAATGGGACGACAAGTCTTTTGAGTATTCACACACCCGCCGAACCTTCCGGTTAGGTAAAGAGGACGGGCAGCTTAAAGAAAAACTGATCGTTATCTGTAAAAAATGCTGGAATGAAATGGGACTAAAAGGTTATGTGCGCATCGACTTCCGGGTAACAAAGAAATCGGAGCCGCTGGTCATCGACATCAACCTCAACCCATGTCTTTCCGAATCGGGAGGGTTTATGGCCGCTTCTAAAAAGAAGGGTCTTGTATTTGAAGAGGTGATCGCCCGGATTCTTGAAGATGCCATCCGATAAGATCATTTTGCGATAAACACTTCGGTTCGTTGCGCATATTTTTTAAAAATCATATTATGATCATTTTTCGTACCCAAGTTCGACCCGAAGACGTAGAAATTGTCAGGGCTATCATCATATCCACGGGATTTTTTTACGATTTTGAAGTCCCTGTTGCAGTGGAGCTTGTTCAGGACAGGCTTGAACTGGAAGACAGGAGCGATTACCATTTCCTGTTTGCAGAAACTGACGGGAAAACCGTCGCATATAGCTGTTTCGGCCCCATTGCAGCAACTGAAGGAAGTTTTGACCTGTATTGGATCGCCACGCATAACGACTACAGGGGTAAAGGAATTGGTAACCTGCTGATCGGGGAGACCCATCGTATGATCAGGGAAATGGGCGGCAGGATCGTAATCGCCGAAACGTCAACGCTTGAAAAATACGCACCCACCAGGCATTTTTACGACCGGATCGGATATACGAAAGAAGCACAGATCGACGATTTTTATAAAGTAGGAGATGGTAAAGTGTTTTATGTAAAACGGCTTCATGGCTAACCTGTCCAGGTCAATCCGGTCACTTAAATAACCGGGTAAGGGTCCCTGACAATGAATTGTACCGGGCAACATTTTTCCATCTATAGCCGGTGGAGTCTGATTTCACCGCCCAGAAATCATAGTTACCAACCGCCCGGTCCCCGTTTAAATCCAGGAGCGTATTGCCGGAAACCCCGAAATAATTATCTGCTTCATTCACAAATATATACTTTAACGTGGCCATTGAAGGATCATCTCCGGCAGCGCGATATGTCCGCACCAACACCCACAATGCATCATAGGCAGTGAACGAATACACATCGGGATTCCGGCCGATCCTGCTTTCAATTCTTTCTTTCAAAGGCTGCCATTTGTCTATGGCAGCGTCATCAAGACCGAATGCAGGGCATGGAAGCCCGTGAGAATAGGCAAACAGTGCCGCGGTAGTATCATTCAGGATGGAGCCATTTTGGGCAAACCCAGATCCTCCATACCAATAGACATTGTTAAGGTGGGTGTATTTTTTCGCTTCAGCAATGATCGTCGCTCCCTCTGCAAAGGAAAGCAGGTACACAGCCACTTCATTGGGATTATGATGTTCTAACTCAACGGCTACAGCCGTATCCAGCTGCTCCATCACGTCAGAAAAATCGACGGTACCGGGCGTAAATTTAACTGCAGGCAGCACCTGTCCATCCGTCTTGGCAAAATCTGCGCTGGTTGCAGCTACCAGGTCATTACCCCATAAGTCGTTACGGATAATTGGCACAATGACCCTGATCTTATCTTCTGATAACATTTTACTCATGGCTTTTCCCTGGATTACATCGGGGGAGACAAACCGGAAAATGTTGTCGTCAGGCAGGGCAAGGGAAACTGCAACACTGGAGGGGCTTACGATCAACATTTCATGGGTATCGGCAAAACTTTTAATATGTGTGAGTTCAGCACTGCTGTAAGGCCCGACGATTAACCGGACTCCTTTTTGATAGAAGGATTTAAGCTGTTTCAACGCTTCTGCAGTATCGGTGCGTGTATCAACGATATCAAGCACGAGTGTTTCATCAATTCCTGCCGATTCAAAATACCTGGTGATGTCCTGAAGGGCCAGATCCAGGGCTGTTTCAGAGCATTCACCCGAAGAGTACGCGTCTCCGGTAAGTGGCAGCATGGCGCCGATCCTGATCTCTTTTGCAGTGATTCGTTCATACCTGGTTGTATCTTTTTTGGAACAGGAAAAAACCAGGAACGTCAGGATAGAACAAAGTAATAAAAACCTGATCGTCTTCATTTTAAAATCTTAAGGATCCCTGATAAAAACAAAGTTACTTGTTTTATCTTTACGGTGATTTTTTTATTGTAAAAATCCTGTTGAAACAAACCGGTCTCATTAGAATTGTCCGGATCAGACCCAATTATCAAATTGCCTGTTCAATGAAAGCTTGTGTTTTTAATGGTACTTTAACAATGGCAGAAGTCCCTGAACCCCTGCCTGTCAACGATGAAGTCCTCGTCAGGGTATTGTACTCGTCGATATGCAGTACTGATCTCGAGATCATTAAAGGGTATATGGGATTTAATGGTATCCCTGGACATGAATTTGCCGGAGAGGTAGTTTCGGCGTCAAGCCCTCTTTTCGGAAAAATAGTCGTGGGTGAAATAAACTGTTCGTGTGGTGTATGTTACCTTTGCAGGACAGGACGGAGAACACATTGCCCATCCCGGACCGTCCTGGGAATTCAGGGCCATGATGGGGCATTTGCAGGGTTTATTGCGGTTCCTGAAAGAAACCTGCACGTGGTACCCGCCACGCTTGCCTTGGAATCGGCTGTATTTACCGAACCCCTGGCAGCCGCCCTGGAGATCTTTGAACAGGTAAAGATTGATCCTGACGGCCACGCATTTATTTTTGGGGCAGGTAAACTGGGTTTGCTCGTCGCTCAGGTATTCCGGTTGAAGGGTTACGGTTATACAGTGTTTTCACGAAGTGACGAAAAAGTTAATAATGCCGCTTCGATGGATCTCCGGACAGAATTGGTTTCAGGGCTGCGAAATACTGACCTGGCAGAGATTTGCATCGACTGTACCGGCAACGCTGAAGGGATCCAACTTGCGCTTTCGCACTTGTATCCCCGCGGGAAACTTGTAATAAAAACGACAGTTGCAAAAACTGAAAAAATCGATCTGAATCAGGTTGTCATCAATGAATTTGAAGTGATCGGATCACGGTGCGGACCATTTGAACCCGCATTGAGCCTGCTCAACAAAGGGCTTGTAAAAACACAACCCATGATTACAGAAATGGTTGAGTTTAAAGATATCCTGAAAGGATTTGAATTTGCTGCCAGACCAGGTACCATTAAAGTTCTTATCCGGCATTAATTCCGGGCATGGGTAGATTGCAGGTAAATGAGATTTCGGAACGGATTGCAGGTTTATTAAAAAAAATTACCTGATTAAAAAAAAATCAATTAATTTCGCATAGTTCATTAAATTTACGGACAAATCTTCAAACTACTTTATGAAAGCAATTACCAAAATCCAGTCAGGCATCGCATTTGTTGCCCTTACCCTGATCATAGCCATCTCAGGTTGCAACAGCCCAACAACCAACGATCAACAGGCAAATACTGCAGCAGCCGACACAATCAAAGAGATTACCCTGAGTCCCGAATCACAAAATGTTCTTTTTTCCCTTCCTACACCTTTCGAAGTTACCACCCTGCTTGAAAAAGCCAAAGCCGGATTTATTTTCGATATTACAAATTCACCCGCCAATGTCGGTAAATATACCACGGAAATGAGCAAATCGCTCAACCTTGGTGTTTACAGCGCCGATCTTAGTTATTCCGCGACCTACAACCGCACGGATGAAACCAATAAATTCATGGCGTGCACCAATAAACTTGCCGACGAACTGGGTATTGCAGGCGTTTATGATCAATCTCTGCTTGATAAAGTAAAAAAATTCAATAACAACAAAGATTCCCTGATCAGCCTTATAAATAAAATTTTCGGTCAGACCAACGACTTTCTCTCCTCCAACAACCGCACGCAGGTTGCTGTCCTTATTGCTGCCGGCGGATTTGCTGAAGGCATATACCTGGCTGCCACCCTGGGTGAAGTTGCAAAGGACAACTCCAAAATTATGGCAGTCATTGCCGGACAGATAGATAATCACATGAAACTGCTGACAATCCTGGAAGCATATCAGAGCGACGAAAAAATGAGACCGGTTATCGAAGGAATCGCAAAATTAAAACCCATCTGGGGAAATTATAACATTGAATCGGGCAAAAAGATCCCTCAACAGCAAACGGCCGAGATCAGCGACCTCACTGAAAGTGTCCGCCTGGCTTTCGTACAATAATTGACATCTGTCAATGTCTGAACCCATCCTGATGGCGTTGGTTCAGCTTTTCGCCATCATTGCTGCTTCCGTATCAAAAACCGTTTCTGAGAATTCAAGGAATATCCTTGAGGCATATCTTCGGCAACATCTGAATTCCAGTGAGTTGAGTGAATACATCAAGCTTTTCGACGAATTGGTTTTTTTTCATCAGCCGGAAGAGGATAATCTTACACTGATGGATGTCAGTGAACAGATCGCCGGAATTTGCCTGAAGGTGAACAAAGGACTTCATCAACGCGATAAGATCATCGTTTTCGTCAAGTTCATTGAATTTCTTGATGAAGGATTCAAATCGCAATTAGCCGGCCAGCCTGAGGTCGAAAAATTAGCGGAGAATTACATCCGTACAATTGGCAACTCCTTTAATCTGAAGGAGTCGGAGTTCACCGAAACGCTTAATTTCGTGTCGGGTGAAGATGGCACAACGACTCACTCCTTGAATATCCTGGTGATCGCGGCGAATGAACAGGATCCGGGTCCGGCTTTCAGATTCCTTCCAAGGGAGCGCCTTAACGGAAAGATCGTGATCCTTCATGTTCCAACCATTAACACGTTCCTCTGCCGGTACCTTGGAACGGATGAACTTTTTCTGAACGGCCATGCCGTGATACCGTACAGATCATTTCTTTTTGATAAGGGATATATACTTAAAAGTCAGAAGATCAGTCCGGTATATTATTCCGATCTGATCTCGCAATTTCTTCTTTCCAGGGAAAAAGTGCATATCGTTTATTCGGCAAAGGAGATCGAATACCACTTCAGGAACAGCACAAATGGCATCCAGCCATTTAGTTTCCAGGCCGTTTCGGGCGAACTGATCGGTGTGATGGGTGGCAGCGGCGTTGGCAAATCAACCCTTCTGAATCTGCTGAACGGGAAAATTGAACCTCAGAAGGGCGGGATACTGATCAATGGGCTGGATATCAGAAAAGATGCTGAAAAACTAAGGGGCAGTGTCGGTTTTGTTCCCCAGGATGACCTGTTGATAGAAGAACTCACGGTATTTCAGAACATGTACTACAATGCCAGGCTCTGCTTTGATGGATTCAGTGATGATCAGATCAGGACTGCTGTCACCCGGATCCTCGGTGATATTGATCTGCTGCCAAGTAAAGACCTGAAAGTGGGCGACCCACTGAACAAATTCATCAGCGGAGGTCAGCGGAAACGGCTGAACATCGCGCTGGAACTGATCCGTGAACCATCTATTCTTTTTGCTGACGAACCCACCTCCGGGCTTTCTTCCATGGATTCGGAAATGGTGATGCTGCTGCTTAAGGAACAAACACTTAAAGGGAAACTGGTGATCGTCAACATCCATCAGCCATCATCGGATATTTTCAAACTCTTTGACAAACTGCTGATCATGGATAAAGGCGGCTACCCGATCTATTACGGAAATCCGATCGATGCGCTGACCTATTTCAAGACCATCGGCAACTTCGTAAATCCTGAACAGAGCGAATGCCTCAGTTGCGGTTATGTGAATCCCGAGCAGATCCTGCAGATCACGGAGGCGAAAACCGTGGATGAATACGGAAAAACAACCGGTAACCGGAAGATCTCCCCCAAAGAGTGGTATGCGCACTTCCGGAAAAATATCCAGCCTGGGCTGGCGATGCAGATCGAAAAACTGGAATTGCCCTGTTGTTTCTTCGAGATCCCCGGCAGATTAAAGCAGTTCAGGATATTCAGCATCCGGAACCTGTTATGCAAGATCACCAACAGGCAATACATGCTGATCAACCTGCTTGAAGCCCCGTTCCTCGCGCTCCTGCTTGCCTATCTTACACGTTACAAGTTTGGCGATCAGTATATTTTCAGCGAAAATCAAAATCTGGTACCCTACCTGTTCATGAGTGTGGTGGTCTCATTGTTCCTGGGAATGATGGTCAGCGCTGAGGAGATCATCAAAGACCGGAGGATTCTCAAACGGGAGGCATTTCTGCATCTGAGCCGGTTCAGTTATCTCAATTCCAAGATCATCCTGCTCTTTTCCCTTTCTGCCATTCAATCCCTGCTATATGTCGTTACAGGGAACCTGATCCTTGGCATCCAGGACATGTTCTTCACTTACTGGCTCATCCTGTTTGCCACATCATGTTTCGCAAATATCGTGGGATTGAATATTTCATCCGGTCTCAACTCTGTGGTAGCCATCTACATTATTATCCCGTTCATCCTGGTCCCGCAACTATTGCTGAGCGGAACGATCGTTCCATTTGACTATCTGAATCCCGCCATTGCATCGCGGGATAATGTACCGCTGATCGGCAACCTCATGACTTCACGCTGGACCTTTGAGGCTCTGGCCGTGGAACAGTTCAGCAATAATGAATATGAAAAAGTTTTTTACCCTTATGATAAAGAAATATCGCACCATTCCTATGTCACAGCCTATGTGATCCCGACACTTAAATCACATCTTGATGAGTGTCAGCGAAATCTTTTTAAGCATAGTGATCCTGAAAATACCGCCAATTTACTGGCAGTTCTCGGCAACGAAATATTTTCCTTACAAAAGGAGGCGGGTTTTGATTCATTTCCATATAAAAACGGACTGACTGTTGAATTACTGAACGATTCTATTGTTCAGGGTACAAAATCCTACCTTGATTCGTTAAGCAGGGTATTTTCATCCCGTTTAGGCAAGGTGACAAACCGGCGCGATGCAATGTATGACAAACTACGCGACAGGTTGGGTAGTGATGGGGTTTACAGTTTCAGGCAAGCCAGCTACAACGAAAACCTTGCTGCCCTTGTTATGAATAAAGGCGCTGAAAATAAGATCATTACCGGAAAAGGAAGATTGATCCAAAAAAAGGATCACATCTTTAAAGAACCTGTTTCCCGTGATGGAAGAGCGCATTTTTATGCCCCGGTAAAAATAGTCGGTTCGTGGAAAATAGATACCTTCTGGTTCAACTTCTTCATCATCTGGCTGATGTCGTTCGTGCTCTATTTAACACTACTCCACGATACCCTGCGTAAAACCGTTGAGTTTTTTGACAAACTATCCTATTCTCAGTGGTTGACCAGGCATGCAAAGGTTAACGGTGGTAAAATTACTTTCAATAAAAGAGAATATAGGGGCAAACAATTGAAATGACATAAAATATGGAAATTAACCTCGTACCAATAGCCACTGTAAAAAACAATAGACACGCCCCAACGGACGATTTTTGGGAAGATGTCATTTCGGAGATTGAACTTGCTGATCATATCCCGGCAGAAGTATTTGACGGTATTTCGGATTTTTCACATCTTGAGATCATCTATTACTTTGACAAAGCAGAGCCCGGGGATATTGTTTTCTCCGGCAGGCCAAGAGGAAATCCGATGTATTCTAAGGTTGGTATTTTTGGGCAGAGGAAAAAAGACCGGCCAAATTCTATTGGACTATGCACCGTTGAACTGATAGAACAGAGTGGAAGAATCTTAAAGGTCAGGTATCTTGATGCAATTGACGGGACTCCGGTACTGGATATAAAGCCTGTGTTTAAAGAGTTTCAACCGAAAGGTGAGATCAGGCAACCATCGTGGGTATCTGCTTTGATGAAAAATTATTGGAAATAATGATCGAAACACATTAAACCAATTTTACCATGATCATTTTAATGCAATCTTGTTGTATTTCTCACGGTATTCAATGGGAGTAAGACCCGTAATTTTCTTAAAGGTAGTCCTGAATGCCTTGTTATCTGTATAACCTACATCAAACATCACTTCATTGATGTTTTTACGGCTGGTTTCAAAACTTCGTTTTGCTGCTTCCACTTTAACACGCTGAATGTACGCCAACACTGAGTTACTCGTCGCGAACTTAAATCTGCGTTCAAAACTCCTTCTGCCAACCGCTACTTTATCAGCCAGCATGGCTACAGAAATTTTACCTTCGATATTTTTCTCGATAAAATCCTGTGCTTTCCTGACCGCTTCATCATGATGTTCCTTTTGCCCCTGAAACATGGCAAATAGCGACTGACTGTTCCGGTCAATATCAATTGCAAAATATTTTGAAGTATAGATGGCTGTTTCGCGATTGGTATATTTTTCAACAAGATGCAACAATAAATTCCAGTAAGAATGTGCTCCACCGCTTGAATAAATCCCGTTTTCTTCGGTTATGATGCTGCCATTCTGAAGAATAACATCGGGGAACATTTTCCTGAATTCATTGGTAAAGCCCCAGTGGGTCGAACATTTCTTTCCGTTCAGCAGACCTGTGGCTGCAAGCAAAAATGCACCGACACAGAGCGAAGCGATCTCCGCTCCATTCTTGTATTGCTGAATAATCCAGGGAATTAATTGGTTGTTGGCTCTGATGGCGCTTTTCATATCTCCGAACAATGCAGGGATAATGACCAGGTCAGTTTTTTTAGCTTCTTTGAGTAATTTATCGGGATAGACGGAATAATGACCCTCGTGGAGTTTAACGACTTTTTTCGCGCCAACCAAATCAACATGGAAAATTGGTTCTCTTCCGGCGTTGACCATGAACTGGTTGACTGCGCTAAAACAATACTGTGGGTCGGCTATGGCCTGTAAAACCGAGCTTTCAGGAACAAGAATGACTATATTTTTCATGGTACAAAAGTATAAATATTCTTGTCGCAAATCGCCCCTGATTTGTCATTTTTGTACATCACCGTACGGGCTGTGGACCTGTATATTTGCAATATAAATTTGAAAAGAAACCACAAATAAATTCAGATACCATGAAAACGACAATAGATAAAGTTATGATCACCATACGGGCAAAGATCAATGCACCGGTTGATAAAATATGGGAAATGTGGACAGATCCCAGGCACATTGTCCGTTGGAACAATGCATCAGACGAATGGTTCACGCCAAAAGCGGAAAACGACCTGCGAGCCGGCGGGAAATTTCTTGCACGCATGGAAGCGAGAGACGGCAGCGCGGGCTTTGACTTTGAGGGCGTATACAACAGGGTTGAACATCATAAGCAAATTGACTATACCATGGCTGATGGTAGAACCGTACAGGTATCTTTTGTTTCAAACGGGAATGAAACGACGGTAACAGAAGTGTTTGAAGCGGAGCAGGAAAACCCGGCAGAAATGCAGCAGACCGGCTGGCAAGCCATTCTGGATAACTTCAAAAAATATGTGGAGGGATCGGGTAAATTTGATAAGATGTATTTTGAGATCAGCATAAATGCCAGGGTCGAAAAAGTATTTCAAACCATGTTTGATGATGAAAAATGGAGAGAATGGACTGCTATTTTCAGTCCTTCGTCCTCTTTCAAAGGATCATGGGAAAAGGGTTCAAAAATGCTTTTCCTTGGAGCCGACCAGGATGGAAAGATGGGAGGCATGGTCAGCAGGATCAAAGACTACATTCCCAACAAGTACGTCAGTATTGAACACCTGGGTATGGTTCAAAACGGCGAAGAGATCATGACCGGCCCGGAAGTTGAAAGCTGGTCAGGCGCCATGGAAAACTATACTTTTTTGGAAGCGAATGGGAAAACATTGTTGTCGATCGACACGGACAGCACCCATGAATTCAAGGCTTATTTTCTTGAAACATGGCCAAAAGCACTGGAAAAATTAAAAGAACTTTGTGAAAAATAACCTTTGAATCCTATGAAAAACAAGATATATTCACCCCCAGGATCAAATGACCTGCTGCAGACCGTTTAACCGGATAACCTCCAATTCGTTCAGTGTGAAAACACCTGCCCTGAAGAGTTTCAGATATTGTTCCGAGGTGCCATCTCCAAAGATTAGCGCGTCATCAGTATTGATGGTCACTTTCACACCATGATCAAACAAGATCCGGATGGGGTGGGTTTTATAGGTGCGGACGCGTTTCAGCATGATGTTGCTGGTCGGACATACATTCAACTGAATGTTATGACCGGCCAGCCATTTCATTACTTCCGGAGATCCTGCAGCACCTATGCCATGTTGGACTGCATCCAGTTCAAGTGTTTCGACCGCCTCTCTCACCGAACCGGCCGATCCGAATTCCCCGGCGTGAGCCTTGCATTTCATCCCATGGCTTTTGGCAAAACGGTACAATTCCCTGAAATTGGCGATGGGTTGTGCAAATTCGTCATCGTACAGATCAATAGATCTGAAATAATTAAGATCTGGAAATGGTTCAAAACATGCAAGTAACGTGCGTAACGACTTGTTCCGGGGAAATCCCAGCTCAGGAAGGAAATCAATATCCGGTGCAACAGCCTTGTGATAAAATTTCAACGCCGCTACCATCCGTTCAGGCGGTATGTTGAACATCCTGCCCATCACTACGTCAATACTCATTTCAAGCCGGGTCACTCCGTCGTCCCTGGCCTGGATGAAGGCTGCCTCCACCGCTTTTTCATAGGCATCAGGGAGTTGAAAAAATGCCAGGAATTCCGTTCCTATCCAACGATTCAGATCAGCGATGCCGGATCTTTCCGCTTTAAATGGCAACAGTTTTTTACCCAGGTGCTTTTCAATGACCAAACGTTTACCCCCAAGCATGCAATGGTTATGAAGGTCGCCTTTAGGCAACCCCCGGAAAAATTGTAAACCGGGCTTAACCGTTGCAGTCACAATGGTTCTTGTATTTCAGGGCGACCCTGGCGGTTTTTTTCATCACCCGCATCAGATTTCCACCCCATATTTTCCTGATCTCATTTTTTGAATAGCCCCGTTTTACAAGTTCAAGGGTGATGTTTCCCATTTCACTTACATCAAAGCAACCTTCAACCCCGCCACCGCCATCAAAATCGGTACCGATACCCACATGATCGATGCCGGCCACTTTGACCATGTGGTCGATATGGTTTACCACGTCGGATACCGTGGCCAGTTTCTGGGGAAATTGATCATTAACAGTACCCCATGCCATACGCGCCGCTTTCATCTGATCGTCGCTCAAACCATCGAAATCATTGAATTTTTTGCGTACTGCAGCCCTGGCCGAGTCGCGTGCAGGGTTCGGGTCAGGGGTCTTTACATAATCACTCAGGATGCACATCTGGACAACTCCTCCATTTTTTGCAATTGCCCTGAGCAATTCATCCGTCAGGTTCCGCGGATTGTTGCACAACGCTTTTGCGCATGAATGTGAAGCAATGACCGGCGCTGTTGTGCAGGTCAGAACATCTTTCAGCGCTTTATCTGAAATATGTGAAACATCTACCATCACCCCGGCATGGTTCATCACTCTTACGACCTCATATCCAAACGGACTCAGTCCGTTGTGTTCAACCGTATCGGTGGATGAATCGCAAATATCATTGTTCTTTGTATGACATAACGTAATATAACGGTTGCCCCGCAGATAAAAGGTACTGATCAGTGAAAGATCCTTACCGATGGCATACCCGTTCTCAATACCCGTGAAGACAGCCCGTTTACCGGTTTTTTTTAACCGCATGACATCGGCCGGCGAAACCGCCGGCTCAGCCAGATCATGGTTTCGTGCAACCACCGCAGCAATGGTGTCGAAAAGCATGACCGCCCTCAACCTGACTTTTTCATAAGCTTCGGGGTTGCGGGGACCCTGCGAAACAAAAACACCAAAAAAAGCTCCGTCAAGCCCTCCCTCTTTCATCCTCGGGAAATCGATCTTCGTGTATTCTTTACTGGCATCATGTCTTACCGACATGTCAAATCCCTTCTGCATCAGGCGTAACGGCGTATCAGTGTGCGAATCGATGGTCAACACCTCGCGGTGGATCGCCGCAGCCTTTTTCTCAGGATCGCCGGGCTTTTCAGCCGCATTACCGGTAGTAAATGCGATCAAACTTAAACAAATCAGTCCGTGTATTCTCATCGTCAGATTTTCAATTGTCTCAAATAAAGTTGAATTGTATTTTCCAATCCATAGTAAAGAGCATCGCATATCAATGCATGGCCGATGGATACCTCCAGCAATCCGGGAACCTGGCCGGCAAAATATTTTAGATTCTCCAGGTTCAGGTCATGACCCGCGTTGATCCCTATGCCTGATTCAATAGCGGCATTTGCCGCATCGATAAAGGGTTCGACCGCTTTTTCACGACCCGGATGGAATTTTTTCGCGTATGATTCTGTATAAAGTTCCACGCGGTCGGTACCAGTGACGACCGCCTGCCTGATCATACCAGGATCCGGTTCAATAAAAACGGAGGTCCGGATGCCATGGTGATGAAATTCGGCGATCACATCCTTCAGGAATGACTCATGCTGAAAAGTATCCCATCCGGCATTCGATGTCAGAACGCCCGGTGGGTCGGGAACGAGGGTGACCTGTGCGGGTCTTATATTCAGAACCAGGTCGATAAAGGGTCGTGAAGGGTAACCCTCTATATTGAACTCCGTGGTTAATAGTGGTTTCAGATCAAAGACATCTTTGTAACGGATGTGACGTTCGTCGGGGCGGGGATGGACCGTTATTCCCTGGGCTCCGAATCTTTCGCAATCCATCGCCACTTTTACCAGATTAGGAAGGTTGCCGCCACGGGCATTCCGCAGGGTTGCAATTTTATTGATGTTTACACTGAGCCTGGTCATTTCAGACGGGTTTGCTGCAAAGCTACGATAAAAGTCAAAATGCACATGCTAAAATGGTAATGTCGAACAGTATATTGTATTACCGGCATTTTGTTAATTTTGGTCGCGGATTTATTCCCCTTTCCGAGGTTGGGAAGGGGTCATGGGGATGAGTTAAATTGTAATCACGCATTAAAGCAACAGCAATTGCGGGTAGTCATTCAAAGGGTTTCAGAGGCAATGGTGACCATCGGCACCGAAATATCGGGTCAGATCGGTCCGGGTCTGCTGGTGTTTCTCGGGATCGGGGAATCAGACACCGAACAGGACATTGAATGGGTATGTTCTAAAATAATTCAATTAAGAATTTTCAACGATGACCAGGGGATCATGAACCACTCAATCGTGACTACCGGTGGGGACATCCTGGTGGTCAGCCAGTTTACACTGCACGCCAGCACAAAAAAAGGGAACCGCCCATCATACCTGCGTGCCGCAAAACCTGAAATCGCCAATGCAATTTATGACAAGTTCATACAACAGCTTGAGAAAGTATTCGGCAAAAAAGTGTACACCGGCAAATTTGGCGCCATGATGAAGATCAGCCTGGTGAATGACGGGCCGGTGACCATCCTTATCGATACACAAAACAAGGAATAGCACAATAGATCCGGCAGGAATTCGTTTTCTTCAAACGTCGATGGATAGTGTCTTATCATTCGGTTCTTTCGACCGTTAACAAAAAATTAACAGTTTGACATTGCATATAATAAAAACTTAATGTATTTTTGCAATATTATAAAGTAGTCAATAACCTTAATAAACCCAAATACCATGAAAAAAGTCGTTTTGTTATTTTCTTCTGTTATTCTGATCGCTGGTTTAACCTTTGCTCAGACTCCAAAAACTCAGGATAAAGCTGCAAAACCTGCAGATAAAACTGAAAAAGTCAGCAAAGATTCGAAAGCCGGTTGTGATGAAAAAACCAAGGCTGCATGCGGTGAAGCAAAAAAGGGCTCAAGCTGCTGTGCACATGGTAAAAAAGCAACTGCTGCAACAGTTACTCCTGAAAAGAAGTAATCAGCAAATCTTATATCAAAGTATAAAAAAGGGGCTTCAGGCCCCTTTTTTATTTATTTACCGGGGGTTTCCCGGGTATCCTGAATACAATTGGCATGCGGACCATGACCCGCACGGCACGGCCGTTTCGTTTTCCGGGCTCCCAACGCGGCATTTCTTTCGTTACCCTGATCGCCTCTTCATCACATCCACCGCCAATCCTTTTGGCTACTTCGACATTCGAGACGGAACCATCGACCTCAATGACAAATACAACCATTACTATGCCCTGTACTAAAGCTTTCAAGGCAGGTTCAGGGTAACGTACATGTTTGCGCAGAAAATACAACCTCGATTCATCACCGCCGGGGTACCGTGGGTAAACATCGATCGAACCGGCCAGGCCGGTATCATCACCGATTCCCGGACCAAGGCCTGAGCCTCCTTGTTTTGCAGCTGAATCGGAGATTGCTTTCAGGTCCTCGGATTTTTCCAGAGGGGGAACCTCAACTTCTTTTTGTTTTTCCGGACTGACGGAATCGGTCACGATGGGTGCCTGGTCAATCTCCTCAACCGGTTTCGCGAACGACTGTGCCATTCTGTTGGGTTCATCATCGGGTGGTGGACTCATACTGTAGTATTCCACTTCATACATCATGTCCCCTTCGATCAAGGGGACCGGTTCAAAATAGTAAATCAACCATGATATCAATATGATGAGTGAAACAACAATGATCCCCATGATGACAGAGTACAGCAAATACCGGGAATAGTTCCTTCTTAAAAAATAGGAGCCATATGCCTTGTTTCTTCCTTCAAAGGCAAGTTCATCCAGAGCGGGTATGTTGTCGAGGATCATTCGTCGAGATATAGCTTTAGGAATTCAATCTCACGGCGTTCCCGCTTGGTCGGGCGACCGGTGCCCCGTTCACGGAATTCGAATTCTTTATCGTGTGATCGTTTCAGTTTCTGATATTCCTCTTCCGTTGTCAGGTCTTCCATAAATTCCGGCACCAGTTTCGCAGATACCCGGTGACCCACAGGCGCCACCACTTTGACGGTTTTAATGATCGGCGCCAGGGAAATGAAAATGACCTCCCCGGCCTTGATCTCGTGTGATGGTTTTACATTATGTTCAAGGACCTTAATTTTTCCTGATCTGCATGCTTCTGAGGCAAGACTGCGTGTTTTGAAAATACGTACCGCCCAAAGCCATTTATCGATGCGCATGCCGTTTCCCATTCACCTACTTTTGCCGGAAATAAATTTCCATTGGAACCCCGTGGAAATCAAATTTTTCCCGGAGCTTGTTCTCAATAAAACGCTTATAGGGCTCTTTTAAGTATTGAGGATGGTTGCAGAAAAAAGCAAATGAAGGAAACACGGTAGGCAATTGCATCGCGTATTTGATCCGGACATATTTACCTTTTGTGACGGGAGGTGGCATTGCCTCGATGATTGGCAGGATAAAATCATTTAATGCAGAGGTGCCGATCTTTTTCGACCGGTTTTTAAATACCCGGATGGCTGTCTCAACGGCCTTGAACACGCGTTGTTTGGTTATAACTGATGTAAATATGACCGGGACATCACTAAAGGGTTTGATCTGGTCTAAAATACCCTCTTCAATATATTTGTGGGTGTTCGTTTCCTTTTCAACCAGGTCCCATTTATTCACCAGGATGACCACTCCCTTGTGATTTTTTTCAATGAGTGAAAAAATGTTCAGATCCTGAGCCTCAAATCCCCGTTCCGCATCTACCATCAGCATGCAAACATCGCTGCTTTCAATGGAACGGATGGCCCGCATCACCGAATAAAACTCGATGTTTTCGGTCACTTTGGCTTTTTTTCTGATCCCGGCCGTGTCGATGAGGTTAAAATCAAGTCCGAAATACTGATAATGCGTATGTATGGAATCTCTGGTCGTTCCCGGGATCGGTGTTACAATATTCCGTTCATTCCCTAACAACATATTTACCAGCGACGATTTCCCGGCATTCGGACGGCCGACAATGGCAATTTTTGGCAGGTTTTCGAGGGCGTATGCGGTTTGCGAATGTAGAAGCGCATCACGATGCGCTTCTACACCAGATTCATCTATTGGTGTTTCAACAGCCGGGAATCCACGAACGACTTCATCCATCAGATCCCCGGTGCCGCTGCCACTGATCGATGCGATCGAAAATATCTCCCCCAATCCAAGGCTGTGAAATTCATGAATATCGTCAACCATTTTATAGCTGTCGACTTTATTGGCTACAAGGAGAACCCGTTTCTTCGACCTGCGCAACATTTTGGCGACATCATTATCCATGGAGGTCAGACCCTCCTTCGCATCCACCATGAACAGGATCACATCCGATTCATCGATGGCCAGTTTTACCTGCTTTTTTATCTCATCCTCAAAGACATCGTCCGACTGATGAACATATCCGCCTGTATCAATGACCGAATAAAATTTGCCATTCCAGTCCCCATGTCCGTAATGCCGGTCACGGGTTACGCCGCTGGCAGGATCAACGATGGCCTCACGTCCTCCGCACAAACGGTTAAATAAAGTGGATTTTCCAACATTCGGGCGGCCAACGATCGCGATGATATTTGTCATAAGTCAATGTGCTGATGTGCTAATGTGCTGATGTGCTGATGTGCTAATGTATTAATGTGCTAAAAAGAGTACCCGAACCTTTTCAGCGCCCGTTCATCTTCCCGCCAGTCTTTGGCTACCTTCACGCGTAATTCAAGAAAAATGTGTTTATCCAGGAATGCCTCAATATCCCGTCGCGCATCGGTCCCGAGTTTTTTAATGGCTGATCCCTGGTGGCCGAGTAAAATTCCCTTCTGTGTATCCCTTGCAACGTATATGGTTGCCGTGATCTGGGTAAGATGTTCTTCTTCCTGGAATGAATCAACGGCAACTTCGGTGGAGTAAGGTACTTCCTGCGAAAAGTTCAGCAGGATCTTTTCACGGATGATCTCAGATATAAAAAAACGCTGGCTGCGGTCGGTGAGTTCATCTTTGGGATAAAAGGCCGGTGATTCCGGCAGATGGAAAAGGATGGCCTTGAATACCTGGTCAAGGTTGAGGTTATGCAGGGCCGAAACGGGAAGAACGGTGGCTTTCTCCATCATTTTCATCCATTTGGCAACCTCGGTCTCCAGCACCTCCATATTCCCAAGATCGATTTTATTGATGACGATGATAATCGGCGTATCGGCCTCTTTCAGTTTCCGAAGAATATCTTCCTGATGAAAATCGTTCCCTGGTTCAGTAACAAGCAGGATCACGTCGGCATCATCCAGGGCGGAAAAAACAGCCGACATCATCGCCAGGTGCAGCTTATAATGCGGATTGATCACTCCGGGCGTGTCGGAGTAAACGATCTGGTAATCATCTGCGCTGAAAATTCCCATGATACGGTGCCGGGTGGTCTGGGCTTTTGGTGTGATAATCGAGAGACGTTCACCGAGTAAGGCATTCATCAGGGTGGATTTACCGACATTTGGATAGCCAATGATCGAGACAAATCCTGCTTTGTGTGACATGGATGTAATTTAATTTATTATGACCTCATCCCCTGCACCCCTTCTCCTTCAAGGAGAAGGGGAGGGGCGAGGTCATTCAGGTTAATCCCCGTTGCTCTTCGACGGAATTTGGGTCCGGGGTTTACCCTGGAATTCATACCATTTAGTTTAGATTTTTTAGCAGGTAAGACCATAAACCGTTCTGGTTATTAAGACATAAGGCTGCAAAGGTAAGGAAAAAACCGGGTTGACCAAACGATGCCGACCGCAAAGCCATCCGTTAACGGCCTTGATAACGATCAATCATGTTTTTTGGTCCTGATCAGGCAGATGTGTATGGTCACGCCAATGGCCATTACTATAATACCGATTTTAAGCCAAAAGAAAGGGATGAACAGGATGATTGAAACGAGTGAAGTCAGCCAGAGAAAAACCAGCGCCACCATTTTCACCTGGGGCGGGATACCTTTCCCCGCCTTATAATCGCGGAGGTAATGTCCGAAATACTTGTTGTTCATGATCATCCGGTAAAAACGGGGGGAGCTTTTGTGAAAACAGGCCGCTGCAACGATCAGGAATGGTGTTGTAGGCAACAGCGGAAGTATTGCGCCAAGAAAAGCAAGAAATGTAAACAGGAATCCACATAACAGGACAAGAGTCCGTAAGATCCTGTTTTGGATGACCGAAGGTGTTTCTACGTAATTTTTTTCCACTGAATAAATAATTACCGGGGTTTTGGATTAATTCATAAGAATAGCTATCTTTGCATTCCCAAACAGAAACGTCACTCTATAAAAATATATTGCGGGGTGGAGCAGTGGTAGCTCGTTGGGCTCATAACCCAAAGGCCAGAGGTTCGAATCCTCTCCCCGCTACTCCCGAGAACCCCCATCAATTTGATGGGGGTTTTTCATTACACCTTTCCAAAATGCTTGCCGACACTACATTTTCCGCTTAAGGAATCGGGAAAAGCAAGTTAGATATTCTCTGAGTGCACTGCTGATGGGGTGAGGTGTGATTATTCTTCCTGCAGTGTTCTATTTTTGCGAAATGTCTGCAATTACTTACCGATGCTTAAATCAAAAGCATAATCCTGGTAACTTATAATTTCTTTTGTCTTATTCAATTCAACCCAGGCTCTTTCATTATGTGACAATTCAACAAGATCCCATGAAGGGGTGTTTTTAAACAACTCAACAATCTTTTTGATTGTGTTTAGTTCTTCAGCATTAAAGACCGAAATATCAAACTCTTTTAGTGGTCTGTAACATTCATTGACCTTGGAATTATTAACCTTATGGAAAACTGGTTCAAAAATTTCCTCCTTTTCGATAAAATGAGCGAATATGAAATCATAATTAGATGGCACTGGCCCATACGAAATTGCCCGATAAGATATTCCTGAGATTGACCTTCCAGTTGTTTTATAGTTCAGAAAATCTGTATAAAACAACATCTTATTTAACTTGAGTTTATCGTTGAACTCAGGATTGCAGTTTGAAATGAAGTAAAGTAATAAGTTGCTGGTTTTCTCCGGGCTTGGAACCGTGTATCCTGTAAACCTATTGGGCTCGTTATGCCAATTAAAATTGCATAGAAGATAATCATCCTCTTTTGTGGGCGCCAGGGTTTTTACATATTTTAAAATCTTTCTGTATGCAAGTTCCCCAAGAATCTCTTTAGATTGAGATAAGTATAAAGAAAACATTTCGAGATTTTTGGCGCTGGAAATTAATTTCGCATTCGCAGTTGTTGGAATTTCACCCTTTTCGTAGTTGGAATAGGTGTTGATACCAAGTCCAAGGATTACTGACATTTTTTGCGCACTGACCTTATATTTTTCCCGCAACTTTATGAGTTCTTCAGGAAAAGGTAAATCATTTTTCTCTCGATACTGGTTATAAATCTGATTGATAACCAATGTATCGGTCTCTTTTGTTGTGAATTCTTCTCCACAACTTTCGCATTTGTAGAAAAACTCACTGATTTGAAATCTTTCCTTTTTAAATTCTTTTTCTACGATATTGCTCTTAATGACCGCTTTTTCATCACAAAACGGACAATCTCGGTTTGCTTCCATGACCATGTTCATTATCTTTTTTCTTGTCTCTGAAGTTACTTCTTTCATTACCTCAACGGGTAATCTATCACAGCCTCGGATTTATGAAACGACATACAATGTGGCGATTTACCGAACTTCCCTAAACTTAGTTTTACATAAATTACCTGTCCATTGTGATTAGTTCCAAACTCATAAAATTCAGGGCGTTTGGGGTCTATATCTTCTGTTGGACCACGATAGTAATCCCTGACTTCTAATTTCATAATTATTTCCTCTCGAATATTTGCCGTTATTCCTAATTGAAGTAATGCATCTGTATTTTTCTTACGTGGGTAATAATCAATGCCAAAAGTTCTTGCTTTAACTCTAAATTCGTTCAAAAATGTTTGAACATCGTCTCTCAATGCCATCTTTAAAGAAATTAATGACGTTAACGAAATGTTTATCCCTGGGTTCCATAGGTCTCTGCTTCTTTAGGGTTTGTGTCTATATAAAAACTTTTGCAAAGATACAACAAAAAATCACTAATAAGTATGAATATGTTAAAAATAATTTACATTACTTCACTTATTAGTGATGACATAAAATCAATGTCAACACATGTTACAGTACTCCTGGCAACTCTATGCAGTTATCAATAAAATCAACTACTTTAAGAATATCTCTGGCTAACACCAAGTTAGGTATCCCAGAAGCCTTTGCTACAACGAATCCCTGTTGCGAAAGCAACGAGGATTTTTCTTTTCAGACTGGAGGCGCAACCTTGCTTGCAACGAATGGATTTAAAAAAAAAGACGCAGCGAAAGAAGCGAGCTCTTACATTTCCGACATCCATTTGACTGACACCATACAAAGCGGGATCTTTTTGATTAATCCGGGCACGTTCTTTGGTATCCTCTGGTGTCGAATATTTTGACCAATCAGTAGACATGCCGTAACAATAGTTTGTAAAAACCAAACTAACCGCGAGTTTCCCGTTACGAAATAAATTTCTATGTACTCGTTGGTAATGAGAGTATTGTTTTATCATGAATTATTGGCACCATCTTCCATCCACCGTGGTCTGAGGGGTTATTGCTCCATAGGGATATTTAATCACCTTGAATAAACTTTTCATAATTTTGCAGATTGTTCGACGGCGATGGAGTTCGCCTTTGCCCGCCGGTTGGCTGATGACTCCTACAAATTAATATTAAACTAATTTTTAGGGGTTATTTTTATGCAAGCAGATTACATCCCGTTAATCGTTGGCGGCTTAGTATTGGTAGCGAGCTTAATCTCACTACGCGTAGGTTTATCCGTGGCCATAATAGAAATTTTGTTAGGCGCGATTTCAGGTAATCTTGGACTTGGCACTGAAGATTGGATGTTGTACCTTGCAAACTTCGGTGGAATCATCCTGACTTTCCTTGCCGGAACTGAGATTGATACCAAGATAATGCGGGACAATTTCAAGGAAAGTTTCCTTATTGGTTCATTCTCATTCATCGCTCCGTTCATCGGGGTTTTTCTCTATACACTGTTTGTGTCACATTGGTCATTACAGGCGTCCCTGATTGCAGGGTGTGCGCTTTCGACTACTTCCCTGGCAGTCGTGTATTCCGTTCTGGTGGAAACAGGATTGTCAAGGACTGAAATCGGAAAGAAAATAATGTCTGCAACATTCATAACTGATATGGGCACAGCTTTGGCTCTAAGCGTTCTTTTTATTAAACCTACACTGTACACGCTTCTTTTCGTAATGGCATCCACGGTTCTGATCATATTGGTGTATCGTTATGCTTTGTGGGTACTTCGAAATCCACGGTGGACTGATAAGGTCATAGAGCCGGAGATTAAGTTTGTCTTTCTGGTTTTGTTGGCATTTATTTTTTTCGCCAAACTTGGCGACGGGCATGCTGTTCTTCCAGCCTTCATTTTAGGATTGCTGATGTCAAAACACTTTAAGGAACAGCGGAAGACCGTGGCGGTTCGCAATAAGTTACGGACTGTTGCATACGCAATCGTGACCCCTGTTTTCTTCCTTGTCGGTGGTATGAAGATTTCATTCCCTCTGATACTGTCTGCCTTAGGATTATTCCTCATCCTGTTTGCGGTCAAAATCATAATGAAGTTCATTGGCGTCTGGTTCTTAGCAAAGAAATACATCCCGCGCGGTTCGATTTACACCACTTTGCTAATGAGTACAGGCCTGACCTTTGGCACAATTTCCAGCATGTATGGTTATCAGGCAGGGCTGATTAATCAGGTTCAATATTCGGTTCTGGTCGGCGTGGTTGTTGCCAGTGCCGTCATTCCAACATTTATTGCCCAAAAATGGTTTATGCCGCATCATACAGAGGACATAATCGAAAATGAGGATAGGATTCAGGAAGTTGATCCGGTTTAGATACTTCTTAAGATTTCTACTCCCGGCGGATAAGAAAACTATCGAAAAGTCTTAACTGACGCCATCTTCAGCTTTAGGGAATACACGGAAGTTTATGTTCTTCTTCGCGGCTTCACTTGATCGTGTCATGCAGGGGAGTTACACTCCCGCGTTCCCAAAGAATCGTCCGTGAACTTCTCGGTTCTTACGGCTCTTCCAGTTCAATTACAAATGTATGAGAATATTATGAAAATGCCAATTTCCTTTGGGCAATGGGGTGGCTCTAACGGCCGGCGGGGCAGTCAACTTGATTGACTGCCAGTAAGTTTTATTCTTTACGTAACCGATTAACCTTTGGGTTCAAATGAGGAATTGAAGATTAGTAGTTTTTCCCAATCAATACTACCATCCACACTACAAAAATTGTCTAAAAATTCTTTTGTTAATCTATTGACAAGATTTCCGTAAGATACTTTGAATTCGTTGTTTTTTTCTGCTGCTTCGTGGCCTAATGGTTCAATTATTTTGATATATAAATCAGGTTCTCCAGAAATTAGTTCCCAAAAACGTTTCCCACACTTCTTGTAATAATTTCCTTTTGATTTATATTCACTTTGTTCTCTAGATTTCCCATAACAGCAACCATTTACGCAGATAATGGATCCTTTTCCGCCAGAAGTTGCCAAACGTTTCCTGGCAGACTCAAATTGGTCGCACATTTTTTTTATCTGATCGGCATTTCCCCATTTTGGGCCAGATTTGATTGAAACCAGATAACGATATCCGTCATTATCAAAATCTAAGTCAATACCTGGAATTCCAGCTTTTCTCCCATTATAAACCGAATCATTGATGAAAATAGCAAGTCTTTCAAGCCAATTACCAAAAATTCCTTCTTCACTGGAGGAGAGATACGCGTTTAAAACGCCTTCAACAATTTCACTTGCTGACGAAACATTTTTTGCTTTAAACAAATAAGGATTTTTTGATTTTAGAACCTTCTTAAGTTTGATGCCATCGACTGTTTCAAGGCGACTTTTATGAAACTCTCCAATGTTCTTTTCAACGAATTAGGTAACGTTTATTAGGTTCAGTTTTTTCATATTTTGCAGTTGGCTCTAATAAATATAACTCGACATGACTGAGCTGTTTATTTACCATATTATAATATTCAGGAACAATATCAATACCCACAGAATGTCTTTTCATCCTGTTAGCAACAATTAAAGTTGTTCCGGAACCCATGAATGGATCTAAAACCGTTTCATATTCCTTTGTGAAAAGTTTGATGAACCATTCAGGCAATTCCTCTGGAAAAGCAGCACTGTGGTTCTTATTACTACATTCAGTTGCCAAATGTAAAACGTTCGTTGGATATGCTTTGTCTCTTTCCAACCAATTTGAAATATTCTTACCAAAACCGCTACCAACTTTTGAATTATCACGAATTTTATCCGTTGTAGAAAGATTTTTTAATCTGGTTTTAGCCCAATCACCCATTGGAACCATAACTTCCTCTTGATACATGTTGAATTTACGTTCCTTGTTAAATTGAAGAAGTCTTTCCCATGAATCACGAAAACGGTTCGGCCATTTACCCGGGTAACTGTTTTTTTTATGCCAAATGAATTCTTCTGTCCAGAGCCAGCCTTGTTTTCTCATTTCTAAGATGAGTTCCATCACGTATGTACTTCTTTCGCCATCAACAACTTTCTCTTTTATGTTAAGGATAAAAGTACCTGTTGGTTTGAGAACCCGGAGAAGTTGTTCCGAAATCGGTAAAAACCATTCAACATATTTATAGTGATGGATTCCTCCATAGGTGTCCTTGCGTTGATCGGCATAAGGTGGAGATGTAACAATAAGATCAACAGAGTTTTCCTCCAATAATTCGAGCTTCTCTTTGCAATCGCCCAGATATAAATCGGTTCTGATTTCCATATAAACTCTTCTATGGTTACAAAGTTACTACTTAAACAGAAAGGTTCCCTGCATTGTTCGTAACTTGTAACGTCCTGGTGTTCTCCTTTAATGGCAGTCAACTCGATTGGGTAATACGTGAATCGTTTCAAGTAAAAAATCTGTCAGCACCGACAACAAAGCATTTACTACAAATGCAAGAAGAATGACGCCAATGCTATTTAAATATTCATTCGCTTACTTAATTAAATTGATGCCTGGACAAGTTTTTCAATGTCAAATTTTCGCATTTGCATAAATGCCCGGGCCGCTTTTCCTGCTTTGTCAGGGTCGCTCATCAGTTTGCTTAAAATGGTCGGTATTACTTGCCACGAAACGCCAAACTTATCTTTCAGCCAACCGCACATACTTTCTTCTCCGTTTTCAGTTAGCTTTTCCCAATAGTAATCTATTTCGTCTTGAGTTTCGCAATGAATGGTAAATGAAACGCCCTCGCTGAATGTGAACTTGTGCGGTTGGGCACTGTCCATAAACATGAATTTTTGTCCGTTTAGCGCGATTTGGGCATGTTTCACTTTCCCCTCTTGTTCTGGTCTTTCGTTGTTTCCGTAGCGAAGAATACCATCCTGTTTCGGGTTTTTGAAAATGGCGGAATAATGATTAATTGCTTCTTCGGCCCGTCCGTACTGATTGCCTGTAAACAAAAGTGAAGGCGTTATATATTGCCCGACTTCTTCTATTTTTCCTAACCAAAATTGCCATGAAATACCATACTTATCGTTTACCCAACCGTATCTTTCGCTCCATTCATATTTGTCCAAAGGCATTAAGACCAAACCCTCTTTTGTAAATGCTTCCCAAATGCGATTTATTTCCTCTTCTGTGTCGCAAACATAAAACAACGAAATAGAAGCGTTGGGCTGATACATTGGCCCACCGTCAAGCAACGTAATGTGCTGTCCCGAAACTTCTATTTCTGTTACAACAGGCGACTGTGCAACTATTTTGGCGTTGGCAAACTGTGAGCAATAAAATGCTCCCGCTTCTTTTGCCTTATTGTCAAACCAAAGGCAAGGTGTTATTTGTTCTTTCATTTTTTCTAAAATTTTTCTGATGCAAAATTATTTTATTGCTGAATGATGGCATTGTATAAAACCGACAAAATTCATTTTGCCTTGTTTAATCCCGATTGTAAATATTCATTCGGGGTCGTATTTGTAAACTCTTTGAAAGATCGTATGTAGTGGCTTTGGTCAAAATAACCGTTTGTATATGCAATGTCAGTCAGCGTTTCAAAATGTCCGCTTTTTAATTGTGAAAAAGCAAAATAATGTTGGCAAATTCGTCTGTATTCGTTCGCTGTAATCCCAATATATTTTTTAAAAATCCGCTGGAAAGTTCTTTCGGTTAAATTCAAGTTTTCCAATAATTGCGCCAGAACATCTTTGTTTGAATTTAGCATCAGGCTGTCGGTCGCGTAACGAATAATTTCACACTCTCTTTTATTGCTTTCTATTTGCTTGAAAATGAATTGAGATAAGATCTCAACTTTTTCCTTTGTTGATTCGGAATGATAAAGTTGATTGTTTAAAGCCATTGCTTTTTTTGTGTTCCAAAGATTGAGTTTGATAGGTTTTGTTTTCAAGTCGTGTGCAGATAGTTTAAAGATTGTCCCCAAAGCAAATGGCTTAAAGAAAAAGGCAATGGTTGTTTCTTTCCATTCTTCAATAGGAACATATTGTCCGAAAAGTGTAATGCAAATGTTCGCTTTACAAAGCAATGCTGACATACCGTTTGTAAACAAAGGCAATTCAGACCTGTCATAATTTTCAAACACCAAAACCGCCCGAATGTATTCGGCTAATTGTGGATTTATTCTTTTATAGTGATAGTTCATTTATTTGTCATTTTTTTTCACCTGTGGTGTCGTCCGTTACAATTACTGCCACCACTTGTTGTAAGCTGTTGAAAAGAAACAAAAATACAACTTTATTTCGCGACCTATGCGCATTTATTAAGCAGAAAGTAACTGCCCATTCCAAAGTCAATCCGGCATCCCTGACGGTTGTGGTCAACAAACCATAACCCGCCAGGTTGTCAGTTTCCGGGATATCTCCCCTGTATTTTCAAGACAAGATAATTTTGTGTAATTTTGCACGGTCATTTTAATTAATTCAATACTTTTTCCCATGGTTGCAAACGAAGGACTTGAATCGAAAGTAAAAAATGTTCTTGAGCAGATCCGTCCGTATCTTCAGGCTGATGGCGGTGATGTTGAATATATAAGTCTCACCGATGATAATACCGTGAACATCCGGTTGTTGGGCATGTGCGGGAATTGTCCTCACAGCCAGATGACCCTGAAAAACGGTATTGAAACAGCCATAATCAGAGCGCTTCCTGAAATTAAAGCCGTTGAGTCGATCTCCGCTGAATAATCGCTCAGCGATGAACTATTCCCCAAAAAGTGAATCGTTTCTTTCACTGCAAAGCACCTAAGGCGTAAGTAATTGATAATTTCTTCCGGTCTTCACGAGAGGTATTTTCCTGCGATGGGCATACGGCGTCCCATTCCGAAGGCTTTCGGTGATACCCGCAGGATGGGTGGTGTCTGAAAACGTTTGTATTCGTTGGTGTTGACCAGTTTCAGTATTTTTTTTACCACAGTTTCTTCAAATCCCGCTTCGATGAGTTCAGCAGGGCCGGAGCGTTGTTCGATGTAAGAGTACAGGATCTGATCCAGGATGTGATAATCAGGCAGAGAATCCGAATCTTTCTGACCGGGCCGTAATTCGGCAGAAGGAGGTTTGATGATCGAGTTCCGGGGAATGATCTCCCGGTCTTTGTTGATGTAGCGGGCCAGTTCATAAACCTGGGTTTTATAAACGTCTCCTAATACGGACAAACCGCCGCACATGTCGCCGTAAAGTGTTCCAAATCCAACAGCAGCCTCGCTCTTATTTGAAGTATTCAGCAGAATATAACCGAATTTGTTGCATAATGCCATAAGAATGACGGCACGGAGCCGTGCCTGGATGTTCTCTTCGGCGAGGTTGAACGGGAGACCTTCAAATTGTGGCTGAAGTGTTTTTCCCACTGATTGAAACGCCTCTTCAATCGGAATGATGTCGTATTTAACCTTCAGAGTCCCGGCTAATGAAACGGCATCTGCAATGCTGTGGCCGGAGGAAAATTTAGAAGGGAGCAGAACGGCCCTTACATGATCATTCCCAAGGGCTTCAGCGGCCAACACCAGTGTGACAGCCGAGTCAATCCCACCCGATAAACCCAGCACTGCCCTGGAAAAGTCCATTTTCCCGAAATAATCGCGAATTCCCAGGACCAGGGCAGCATGTATTAACCGGATCGTGTCGGCGGAAACCAGGGATTTAAAGGTTTGAAGATCTGAAGATTTGAACTTATTCTGTATTTGTGTTGGTTTGATGCCAGCTATTACCTTTAGCCTATTGCCTATTGCCTTTTGCATTTCATACAGGTAAAAATCCTCCTCAAATTCCTTCAATACCGCGACAACACCTCCTTCATCGTCAACGACCATTGATGCGCCATCAAAGATCAGTTCAGTTTGCCCACCCACCTGATTAACATAGATCACCGGCAGTGAATAGGTTTTTGCATTTCGCGACAGGACGCCGTACCTGATCTCCTGTTGCTCATAATTAAATGGCGATGCCGCGATATTGATGATGACATCAGGATCCAGTTTGATCAGTTCGTCCATCGGGTTGCGGATATAGAGCGGATCATCGGTTATATTCCACAGATCTTCACATATGGTCACCGCGAACCGGCATCCCCGGTATTCTGCAACAGAATAAGGCATCCTGTTTGGCTCAAAATACCTGTATTCATCAAAAACATCATAATTAGGCAACAGTGTTTTATTGGCAGTTGCAAGAATTTTTCCATCGGCTAAAAAATAGGCTGAGTTATAGAGTGGTTTCCCTTTCAGAGCCGGATTGGCAGAAGGTGCCCCTACGATGGCTGCAATACCCACGCATTTAGCAGCAATCACTGCAACCGCTTCATCGCACCGGCGGATAAAATCATTGAATTCCAGAAAATCCCGCGGAGGATATCCGCAAACGCCTAATTCGGCAAAAACAACCACATCGGCCTGTTGCAATTTCGCTTTTTCAATGGTCTCTATGATCCGTGAAACATTGTTTCCGAAATCACCCACACGATAATTCAACTGGGCCAGGGCTATTTTCATCGTATCTGATTAAAAAAGGAACCCGATGTTTAATTCAGCAAAATTCAACTGACTTTTTTCGTTTAATTTCGATTTATAATTGACTCCTGTCATTACGTTGTTGAGGGAATTGGAATAGGAAATACCCACGAGGATCCTGGATGATTCATCGACGTGGTACTCGCAACCGATGCCGATAAGAATTGATTCCCGGATGAGCGTGGTCCCGTTGTTGAAATCGTACTGTTGATCAACAGGATTTCCGGTCGTAGGTTCAAAATGTTCCTTGACGGTGGTTTTTAACCGGAATCCGGTGCCAAACCCGATCTGTCCGAAAAAGGATATGTTGCCGAAAGTTTTGGTTTTCATCTTGATCATCAATGGAATTTCAAGATAGAGGAAGTTGTATTTCCTGAAAACCTCCCCGCTGACTAAAGCCGTATCATCGTCGATCAGCAAGATCTCTTCATAGTTCAGTGTGCCGTTGATAAATTGAAAATTCATCCCGGTTGAAAAAGCATAGTTTTCGGCGAAATAGAAATCGCTGATAAATCCAATGGTGCCGCCGAGTCTTGCGCCATCACTGGTATAACCTTTTGTCCCCGGACTCATCCAGCCGATGTTGGGGGCAACTTTCAATCCCAGTTTCATCGGAAATTTAGTCTGTCCGAAAATTGTACCATGATCACAGAGCAACAGGAAAACCAAAATGACGGAAAATAGTTTTTTCATATCCGGGTTGGATTTGATAATTTGAAGAACAGTGTGACAAAAGTAGCTATTAATCGACGTGCCATTCACCGTTTCTTTATATTTTTATCCAGAAATAATCAACAGGGAATCACGTTCTTCATTGGCATGGTTCCGGAGTAACAACATTTTTTAAATGATGATTCAAAAGATAAGATTTTATGGGACTTATTTTGTCCTGTTCCTGGTGACATCAACAGGCTGCACCAATGGAAAACACCGGCTTGATATTGATGTTTCAAAGGTTCCTCTTGAAGAGGTAAAGATTCACCGGTATGATCTGGATTTGTTTAAGATCGATCAGGGCCATATCCGGCAAGGACTTGAGTCGTTGAAGCCGTCGTACCGTTTTTTTCTGGACACCGACCTGAGTGATCCTGTAAAGCTTAAGGAGATGAAGGATTATCTTGAAAATCCCCGGAATCAGGCATTTCATGCGTCAGTCGGGCATCAATACCCGCAAATCAACGGCATTGAGAAGGATCTTACCCTGGCTTTGAGGCATTACAAATATTACTATCCTGATTTTAAAATCCCTGGGATATATGCCTATATTTCGGGCGGTGATTACGATTACCCGGTACAGTTTGCCGATAGTGTCCTGCTGATCGGGTTGGATAATTACCTGGGAAAGGATTTTAAACCGTATGTCGCCGATGGTCTGCCCGTTTACCGGATTTCACACATGACCTCATCGCATGTGGTTCCCGACTGTATGAAAGTCCTTGGCCGGATCACATATCCCGAGCAGGTTCCCGGAAACACCCTGCTTGAACAGATGATCGATGCCGGAAAACGATTGCTGTTCCTGGATGCGATGATCCCGGAAACCGATGACCGGTTAAAGACCGGATATTCGCGGGAACAGTATGATTGGATCGTAATAAATGAAATGCATGTGTGGACGGCGCTGATAGAGAACAGGATGCTATATACCACGGATGGCAAATTGATCAGGTCGTTCATGGCCGACGGCCCGTTTACGGCTGAATTTTCAAAAGACGCACCTGCCCGTCTGGGAGAATGGATCGGCTGGCAGATCGTCAGAAAATATTTTGAAAACCATCCTGAAGTTTCTTTCCAGCAGGTCATGACAGAAAAGGATGCCCAGAAAATACTGAGCCAATCGGGGTATAAGCCGGAGAAAGAGTAAAAGGGTGACAGGGTAACAGGACTATTCACTATTCATTTTTCATTTTTCACTTAGAACTATTCGTTTTACTCTATACTTTCAACCCGCTCAAAAGTTCTCAACGCCCGGAGAAGAGTGAAAAATTTTAAGTGAAAAGAGAAAAAAGAATAACGAAAAGTCCCGGCTAATTTTACCTTGTCACCCTGTCACCCTGTTAATAACTTTCCCCGATTTCCGTATTACCTTTTTCAATAATTCCGATTAAGCATAATAAAACATCAGATTATGCTGGTAAAAACATTTGGCAGTGCTGTTTTTGGTATCCGGGCCATCACCGTAACGGTGGAAGTATATATGGACCAGGGAATTCAGTTTTTCATGGTCGGGTTACCAGACAATGCAGTAAAAGAGAGCCACCAACGCATCGAATCGGCCCTGCGTAACAACGGGCAGCGTATTCCCGGTAAAAAGATCATCATCAACATGGCGCCGGCCGACATCCGCAAGGAGGGATCATCCTATGACCTGACGATTGCTATGGGGATCCTGGCGGCGAACGGAGTGATCAAAACAGAAAAACTGGACAGGTACATCATCATGGGGGAACTTTCACTCGATGGGGGGTTGTTGCCGATAAAAGGTGCCCTGCCGATTGCCCTTGAAGCGCGGGATAAAGGTTTTAAAGGGATCTTGTTGCCGCGTCAGAATGCCAGGGAGGCTTCTATCGTGACCGAACTTGATGTGTATGGCATCACATCGATCACAGAGGTAATTGGTTTTTTCAACGATCAGGTACAACTGCCTCTGACCCGGATGGATACACGGGAAAATGCCATCGGCCAGGGCACACAATATGAACATGATTTCGCCGATGTACGCGGCCAGGAAAATATCAAACGGGCACTGGAAATCGGGGCGGCAGGAGGTCATAATGTCATTCTGATCGGACCGCCGGGAGCTGGTAAGACGATGTTAGCGAAGCGGATTCCATCGATCCTGCCTCCGTTGAATCAGCAGGAAGCCCTGGAAACCACGAAAATACATTCGGTGGCCGGAAAACTGGGGAACCACCGGTCGTTGGTCACGATGAGGCCGTTCAGGGCTCCCCACCACACTATATCAGACATGGCGCTCGTTGGCGGAGGCACGATTCCGCAACCAGGAGAGATTTCACTGGCCCATAACGGGGTTTTATTCCTGGATGAATTACCGGAATTTAAGCGAACGGTTTTGGAGGTGCTGCGTCAACCAATGGAGGACCGGGTCGTTACGATATCCAGGGCTAAAATGACCCTGGAATTCCCGGCGAGTTTTATGCTGATCGCAGCCATGAATCCTTGTCCGTGCGGTTATTACAATCATCCGACCACTGCCTGCCAATGCAAATCTGGCGAGGTACAGAAATACATCAACCGGATCTCAGGACCCCTTTTTGACCGGATCGACATACATATTGAAGTGGTACCGGTTGATTTTAAGCGGCTTAGCGATGCAAGGCCTACCGAGCGCAGCATCGACATACGGGAGAGGGTAATCAATGCAAGAAAGATCCAGGAAAAGCGATTTGAAGGATTGGCAGGGATCCACAGCAATTCACAGATATCATCCAAAATGTTAAGGGAGGTTTGCAGGATCAATGAAACCGGGAACCGGATGTTAAAGACCGCGATGGAAAAACTTGGATTATCGGCGCGGGCATATGACCGGATCCTCAAAGTTTCCCGGACCATTGCCGATCTGGACCAGGCGGCGGACATCCAGGTGGAGCATCTGGCGGAGGCGATCAATTACCGGTCGCTTGACCGGGATTCCTGGGGACGGTAAAATAATCAAACATACTATTTTGAAAACAAGTCGGATGAATGTTTAATTCTTGAGGCAACGGACACTGAATCCATTAAGGCTTCCAGTCCCCTGGATATAACATCTTTCCTGAAGATTAGTTAAAGTCATTTGCCAAATATTTCCCGGGACGGGTGTAGATGACCAGAAGTTACCATGTTCAAGCATTTTATCGAAGTGGGGAGCATAAACAGGAGATCCTATTCCTCCCGCAAGAGCGGTAAAACCACTTAAATTTGACGCCCCAATATTGGGTGACATCCAATGTACCGTCCCGGCTTCTTTCATTCTTCCTCCGGCAATGTATACACCACCCAGATAATCAGCTAATTGAATCCATTCTTCTTTTGTCGGAATATGCCATCCGACAGGACAAATCCCTTTTGCTCCCGGAGTTGTGGATCCCTGCATGGCTTCATCCCATTGATAAAGGCCCCCGTATGTGTCGCACATGTTTTCATTATTATCATAGCAATATTTTTCGATCGTTCCATTGGTTGCATTTTGATATTTGTTGCCATCGATCCGTAACCCGACATTCAGGTTTTCCCTGAGCCAGCATTGGCTCCCGATCAGAACCGTATTGTAAACCTTCCCTTCATAGGATACGGTGGATAAGCCGGGGCATGGTTGTCCTGACGTTACAGTTGTCGTAAACTTAACGTATGATCCATAGGAGGTGTCTGTGAGATTTATGGCATACGCCCTCACAAAATAGGGCGTATTCTCTGTCAGTCCCTCTATGATGCTTGTAAATTCACCGGGTCCGGTGCCATCGTTGGAATGAGAACCGGAAAGTGTCGGAAGAGAATCAGTTCCCCAACAAACGCCGCGCTGTGTTGTAGCTGATGCGCCTTCCTGGATAACATTTCCACCACATCTGGCGGATGTTTCTGTAATATCAGTGACCGCGGAAGTAGTAACAATGAGTGTATTCGTATCAGCCGCGGCGATCAGCATTTCATAGTTGATGATATCAGGTACGTTATAGTCGAACAGTGTTTTCCCGAAGACCTCGGCTTTAACCCCTGCATCCATTTTTAATCCTCCGAATAACTCCCACCATGGACTTTCGACCAGGTTAGCATCAATCTTTCCATACAACTTCAGATTAGCATAGGGACCCGCGATGCCATATACTTTAAGGAAAAGTTCGGGTTTGAGATAACCCACAGCACCCGCGTTCATATTAAGTTGTGGTGGCTGGAATTCAAAGGATTTGTTAAACTCCTTGTAATTGCTCCATCCTGATGCGGCAAGATAATGTATCCCGGCATTAAAAGAGAGACTTTGTTCGACACTGGTGGTGACGGAGGCATTGGCATATCCCTCAACACCGACATTAAGGTCAAATTCCGGAGAGATGACGACAATAAAAGGCCCGACGAAAATAAATATCGGACTGAAGCTGACGGAAGCCAGCTTAATGCTTTTTTCAAGATTGTATTCATAACCGGCCACCAGTGTAAGATTCAGATTTTCTGTTGATTTAAAACCGCATTTGACCTCTTCCAGGCCTGAGAAATAACCAATATTCACATCAAAAAGAATTTCCCAGTCACATCCGAAGTTGCCGGTAAGTTTTATATAATTAGTAAGATTCACATTGATGTCCCAGTTAAATTCAGTCTCAGAACCATGTTTAAGTCTTGACGTATCCAGAACGATTCCGGGATAGTAGTAGCGAATGCTTTTTATTTTCGAAAGGGTCAGGAAGGTATCAATGGTAATCCTGGCCTGTTTAAAAATATCGGTGAGTGTGGCACCGGTAGTCTGAAATTCAACCTGGTTGCCAATAGTGGTGATCCTGGTAATTTTTCGCAATGCCCCCTGGCCAGCAGCCGAAACCATAATATCGCCTTCTTTGAAATTCATTGCCGAAATACCAGCGGTAAATAAATAGGTCCAGGTTGTACTGTCGACCGATACATAACTCCCCTGCCAGGTGGCCTGGTCAATGAATTTAGCATTGTCTGCGATGATAACTTCAGGTTGAGGTTCTTCTTCCACTTTATCTTTGTCTTTCTTACATCCGGTAAAGAGTAGAATAAAGCCGGTTAGAATCATCCCAGCCAGCAACAAATATTTTCCCCGGGTTTTCATGGTGTTGTATGTTTCTATGAATCAGCATGCAAGATAATGAAATCAAGTATGTAAAGCAAGTAAAATGAAGGAAAAAAATTTGGCAAAATCTTTTTTTGATGTGCTGGGGTTAGTTTAACACAATCATCTATTCAAATAGATGTGTCAAAAACTTTACCGATTACTTCAGACAGGGGCGAAACGTTCAGTCCAATATAAATT
>Ga0172368_10000621_pt1 | contig 49868 bp, 37 predicted proteins | sample Lak11m_FD_114540 | JGI IMG/M metagenome (GOLD analysis project Ga0172368, IMG submission 114540) | Freshwater microbial communities from Kabuno Bay, South-Kivu, Congo - kab_022012_11m | ecosystem: Environmental > Aquatic > Freshwater > Lake | place: Democratic Republic of the Congo: South-Kivu... | reverse complement strand
TCGGCCGTCTGCAAGATCAATATCGACTCCGACGGGAGACTCGTAATGACGGCGAAGATTCGCGAGATCCTCGCGCTCAGGCCGGATGAATTCGATCCCAGGAAGTATCTGGGTCCCGCCCGGGAAGCCCTCCTGTCTCTCTACCGGGAAAAGAACACAAAGGTCCTGGGCAGCGCGGGGCGGGCGCCGGAGATCATGCAGGCCCTGAGGGGATCGGCGCCCGCATGAGCGGATTTTTTAAAGACGTAATGGCGCCGAAGCAGCCGCTTCGACACTCTCGCAAGAAAGTCTCAAAACCTTACTGACGACTGTTAACTGAGCCCCAACTTTTTCCCTTGACATCCCCCGTTGACCCATTGTATGCGACACCCGTTTCGAGACTTTGAAAATCATGCTCCTTCCGTGCGCGGGAGAGGATTTTCAGGTTGCGCAAGGGTCTCGTTCCTCTCCAAGCGACTCAACTGCGAAGTATTTCCGAAATAAAAAACTGGCGGGAGGCATATGGCGCTGGCAGTCAATGATCTGAACGTACCGCATCGACTTCTTCTCGGTCCCGGTCCAAGCGCGGTTCACCCCCGCGTCCTGCGTACGATGAGCACGGCGCTGGTCGGCTATATGGATCCGGAGTGGCTCTCCCTGATGGACGAAGAGCAGGACCTGCTCCGGAGCGTTTTTAGGACCAGGAACGAACTGACCTTTCCCGTCTCCGGAACCGGCAGCGCTGGCATGGAAGCCGCCTTCTGCAATTTTACGGAGCCGGGCGACACGGTCCTCGTCGGCTGCAACGGTTTTTTCAGCGAGCGGATGTGCGAGATGGCGGCTCTCTATGGCGCCGTCGTCAAGAGGATCGAAAAGCCCTGGGGAGAGGTCTTCGCCCCGGAGGAGGTGGAAGCCGCCCTCGTGAAGCACAGGCCGGTCAAGATCCTGGCCCTGATCCAGGGCGAGACGTCCACCGGCGCGCTCCAGCCCCTGGAGGGGATAGGCGAAATCTCCCGCCGGCACGGCGCCCTGCTCATGATCGACTGCGTAACCTCGCTCAGCGGCGCGCCCTTGAAGATCGACGAATGGGGCATAGATATCGCGTTCAGCGCCTCGCAGAAATGTCTCGGCTGTCCACCCGGCCTGTCCCCTTTTACGGCGGGCGAGCGGGCCGTCGCCGTCCTGAGGCAGCGGAAAAGCCGGGTGCCCAACTGGTACCTCGATCTGACGATGATAGCAAAATACTGGAACTCCGAAAGGGTTTACCATCACACCCCTTCCACGACCCTGCATTACGGATTGCGCGAAGGGCTTAGGCTCGTTCTCGAAGAAGGCCTGGAAGACCGCTGGTTCCGCCATCAGGCGATCGCCGAATATCTGTGGGAAAAGATGGAGGCGCTCGGCCTGAAGCTCTTCGTCAGGAAAAAAGACAGGCTCCCCCCCCTGACCACGGTCTGCGTGCCGGAGGGAGCGGATGACGCCGCCGTCAGGACGCGGCTGCGCGATTCCTACAACATCGACATTGCGGGAGGCTTCGGGCCCCTCAAAGGAAAGATCTGGCGGATCGGATTGATGGGCTTCTCCAGCCGCCGGGAAAATGTAACCCTTCTTTCCGAGGCCCTGCGGGAGATCCTTGACGGGAGAAAATGAAGGCATCCGAGAAAAGTCCTTGACAATCGGTTGATAATCGAATAGAAGGCGCGCTTCATCCGGCACATTCATCAACAGTGGATCCCCCATCGGGCACACGACTGCTCCAAATGAGGGATTTTTTATTTTAAGGAAAAGGTATGGCCAAAAAACTCGAAAATGTCAGGAATATAGGGATAAGCGCCCATATCGACTCGGGGAAGACGACCCTTACCGAGCGGATACTGTTCTATACGAAACGGATACACGCCATTCACGACGTCAAGGGCAAGGACGGCGTCGGCGCGACCATGGATTCCATGGAGCTGGAAAAGGAGCGCGGCATCACCATCGCTTCGGCGGCGACGTACTGTTCCTGGCTGGACCATGAGATAAACATCATCGACACCCCGGGGCATGTGGATTTCACCATCGAGGTCGAGCGTTCCCTCCGGGTGCTGGACGGCGCCGTACTGGTCCTGTGCTCCGTGGGCGGCGTTCAGTCGCAGTCGATCACGGTGGATCACCAGATGAAACGCTACCGGGTGCCCTGCATCGCATTTATCAACAAGTGCGACCGGAGCGGCGCCGATCCATACCGGGTGATCGGCCAGCTGCGCACGAAGCTGGGCCACAATGCCGTCGCCATGCAGATCCCGATTTCCCTGGAGGCGGATTTCCAGGGCGTCATCGATCTGCTCGCCATGCAGGCCCTCTATTTCGAGGGGGATAACGGCGAACGTGTCCGCAGCGCCGAAATCCCGGCGCATCTCGTCGCCGAAGCCCGCGCGAAACGGGAGGAGATGATCGATGCCGCCTCCCTGTTCTCCGATGAACTGACGGAGGCGATCCTCGAGGAGAAGCCGATTTCCGAGGCATCGATCATCGAGGCCGTCCGGCGGGGTACGCTGGCGCGGAAACTGACCCCCGTTTTCCTGGGATCGGCTTACAAAAACAAGGGTGTGCAGCCGCTTTTGGACGCGGTGACGCGTTATCTTCCCTGTCCGGCGGACATCGAAAACACCGCCCTCGACCTCGATCGCGAGGAGGCGCCGGTGGCGCTTTTGTCGGACCCCGAGAAACCGATCGTTGCCCTCGCCTTCAAGCTTGAGGACGGTCCCTACGGACAACTGACATACGTCCGCGCCTACCAGGGCGCGCTGGCCAAGGGGGCGGTAATCGTCAACACCAGAAACGGCAAGAAGACGAAGATCGGGCGGTTGATCCGCATGCACGCCGATCAGATGGAGGATATCGAGGTCGTCCCGGCCGGCTATATCGGCGCGCTGTTCGGGATCGAGTGCGCCTCCGGCGACACCTTCGTTTCACCCGGCGTGAATCTGACGATGACCTCCATGTTTGTCCCGGAGCCGGTCATATCGCTGGCGATCAACCCCAGGGACAACAAATCCCAGATAAATATGTCCAAGGCGCTGAACCGCTTCACGAAAGAGGACCCGACCTTCCGCACGCACGTGGACGAGGAGACCGGCGAGACGATCATCGAGGGGATGGGGGAGTTGCACCTGGACATCTATGTGGAGAGAATGAAACGGGAATACTCCGCCGAGGTGGAGACTGGGAAACCGCGGGTAGCCTACCGCGAAACGATCACCCAGCGGGGGGAATTCAATTACAGCCACAAGAAGCAGACGGGCGGCGCCGGCCAATACGGGCGTGTCGCCGGTTATCTCGAACCGATCACGAACGAACCGGTTGATTTTATCTTCGACAATCAGGTGAAGGGCGGGGCCATCCCCACCCAGTTTATCCCCGCCTGCGAAAAGGGTTTCCGGCAGTGCATGGCCAAGGGGCCCAAGATGGAGTTTCCCGTCACGGGGATCAGGGTCGTCATCAACGACGGGGCCTCCCATGCGGTCGATTCCTCCGACATGGCCTTTCAGGCGGCCGCCCGCGGGGCCTTCCGCGAGGGCTATGCCAAGGCCAAACCGGTCATCCACGAGCCGATCATGAAGGTTGTCGTGGAGACGCCGACCGAATTCCAGGGCGCCGTGATGGGACTCCTGAACCAGAGGCGGGGGATGATAGTCGGCGCCCAGGACGAGGGACCCATGTCCGTGGTCGAGGCCCAGGTCCCGCTGGCGGAGATGTTTGGATTTTCCACGATCCTGAGGTCCGCAACGCAGGGGAAGGCTCAGTTCACCATGGAATTCGCCCTTTACCGGCAGGTGCCCCAGTCCATCGCCGAAAAGATTGCCGAAGAGGTCGCCGCGCGGAAGAAGAGCGCGGCATGACAACAAGCGCGGCCATAGCCTTTCTCCCCCGGCCTGCCGGCCGGACAGCAAACTTGAAACGAAGGGAGACCGACATGCTCAAACAAGACCTTATTCTTCGCAATCCCCTGCGGCTGCTCGGTTTTGAAGCGGAGGACATCCTCCCCGCCGGAGGATTCGGCGCCGTTCTCGCCCACGCCGGGGTGGGGAAGACCGCCCTCCTCGTTCAACTGGCCCTCAACGGGATGCTCAGGAACAGAAAAGTCCTCCACGTCAGCCTCAACGACCCCGTAAACAAGGTGACCCTCTGGTACAGGGAGCTTTTCGAGCATCTCGCCGACCGGTATGAGGCCGCCCGGGTCAACCAGCTTTGGGATTCGCTCCTGCCGTACCGCTTCATCATGACTTTCCGAGTCGAGACCTTCAGCGTTGCCAAGCTGGAGGAGCGGCTGCACGATCTGACCGAACCGGGCATCTTCGCCCCTGAGATAATGATCATCGACGGCCTGCACTGCGATGCGACCATCGCAGGCGAACTGGCGGCCTTGAAAAATCTGGCGGGCAAAAACGGACTGCGCGTCTGGTTTACCGTCCATACCCACCGCCATGAATCGCCGGGGGAGGATGGCCTCCCCGCGTCATTTTCCCCGGTGGCCGGTCTGTTCGATCTCGTCCTTGAGCTTAGGCCCGAAAAGGCGGACGTCCACATCAAAATGCTCAGGGGCGCGGCGGAGGCCGCCGGCGACCTGCTGCTGGATCCCTCGACGATGCTGATCAAGGGATGACGGCTTCGTAAAAAGTCCGGATGCTGCGCTAAAGCTTCATCCTTCGTCGTTGCAGCGTACGTCTGTGTACGCCTCACTCCTCAGGCTTCGCGCGCCTTGCCTGCGGCCTTTTTACGAAGCCGTCCTAAAGGCAAGGCTTTTGCGACTTTTATTACGAGTTCGTCAAGGAAGAATCGGAGAATACCCGCCAGCCACGCTTGACGCTTGGATGAATCGGGATAATTAATGGGCAATTTCAACCTCTTCGTCAGCAACCGGATTGAAGCGCTTGCCGAACGGCTTGCCGATGCCATTCGGCGTCCCCTTTCCTCTCCCCTGCAGCGCGAAATCGTCATAGTCCAGAACCGGGGCATGGAACGCTGGCTCTCCCAGCGAATTGCCCTCCGTCTGGGGATCGCGGCGAACATACTCTTCCCGTTTCCGCGCTCCTTTCTTTATGAAACCCTGAAACAATTGACGGGCGCCGAGCCGGGCGACGAATACGAGCCGGAGATAATGGCCTGGCGGATCATGAAAATCCTACCGGGATTGCTTTCCCGCCCCATTTTCGAGGGTCTCGGGCGCTATCTTGCCGGCGATCCCGGCGGCCTCAAACTTTTTCAACTTTCCGTCCGGATTGCCCGGATTTTTGACGCCTACCTGGTCTTCCGCCCGGAGATGATAGCAGCCTGGGAAAGAGGGGAGAACGGGGCCGGGGAAGAGGCCTGGCAGGCTGAATTATGGCGGACGATCCGAACCGGGTGTGACGCGGACCATATCATCGCCCAGCGCGAAAAGATCCTCCGGCGGCTCCGCGCTGTTAAACCTTCGCAGGCGGGCCTACCCCGGCGGATCTCCATCTTCGGCTTTACGACACTTCCCGCGTTTTATCTGGATCTCTTTCACGCCCTGTCGGGGGCGATGGAGGTCAATTGCTTTTTCATGAACCCCTGTCGCGAGTTCTGGGGGTATATCCGTTCAGACAGGGAAGCGGGGCGGATGGTGCAGGCGGTTCGCGAGCAGACGGGGCGATACGATCTCAACGGGGAGCATCTCTGCCTGGAGGAGGGCAACGCCCTGCTTGCCTCCCTGGGGAAACAGGGCCGCGACTTTTTCTCCCATCTGGCGGGCCTCGACCTCTATGCGCACGAAACATTCGTCGCTCCGGGCGAGGAAACGCTGCTCGCGGCGGTGCAGTCCGACGTGCTCGACCTGCGCGACCGGGGCAGGGATGGGATTCCCCGGATGGTCGCGCCCGCCGGGGATCGCAGCATAATCATTCACTCCTGTCACGGCCCTTTGCGGGAAGTCGAGATCCTCCACGACCAGCTCCTGGAGATGTTTGCCGGCGACGCATCCCTCCTGCCGAAAGACGTCCTGGTCATGGCGCCGGACATCGAGACATACGCACCCCTGATCGAGGCCGTATTCGGTTCGGCGGAAGGGGCCGATTCCGCATCCGGGCGCAGGGGTGAAATACCATACGGCATCGCCGATCGCAGCCTCGCCAGAGAAAGCCCCCTCATTCTCGCTTTTCTTGCCGTTCTGGACCTGCCCGCCGGCCGCTTTCGGGCGAGCAGGATACTTTCCCTCCTGGACGCCGAGTCGATCCAAAAGCGTTTCGATTTCGACCGGACGGACGTTGAGAAGATCCGGCGCTGGATTGTTAAGGCGGGAATCAGGTGGGGCATCGACGGCCGGGACCGGGAGCGGTCGGGTCTTCCCGCCTTCGAGGAAAACACCTGGCGGGCGGGACTGGATCGACTTCTGCTCGGTTTCGCCCTGCCGGGAGGGGAGGAGAACCTCTTTCGTGGGGTGGTCCCCTACGATGAGATCGAGGGGATGGACGCCCGTATTTTGGGCCGGCTTATTGATTTCGCCGAGACCCTTATCTCGCGGACATCTACCTTCGATGAGCCGCGGACGCTCGAGAGCTGGTCCGCCTTCTTTGTGGGGCTGATCGAGAGTCTGTTCGTCCCGGCGGACGCCAACGAGGAGGCAGACCTTCGCCTGATCAGGCAGCGCCTGGAGAGACTCCGGGAATGCGGGGAAAAGGCGGATCTCCGGGAACCGGTCGAATTTGCGGTGATAAAGTCGTATCTAACGGATGCCTTGGAAAAGACCGGCGTTCCCTTCGGCTATCTGACCGGGGCTGTGACCTTTGGGGCGCTGGTCCCCATGCGGAGCATCCCTTTCAAGGTCATCTGCCTGCTCGGGATGAACAATGCCGCCTATCCGCGCCGGGAGGACAGGGCCGGGTTCGATCTGATGGCGGCAAGACCGAGGCCGGGCGACCGCTCGCGGAGGGAGGACGATCGCTACCTCTTTCTCGAGGCCTTACTATCGGCCAGAAAGGTATTCTACATCAGCTATGTCGGGCAGAGCAGCGAGGACAACAGCGCCGTGCCTCCCTCCGTTGTCGTTTCCGAACTTCTGGATTATCTGGAGGAAGGTTTCGCGACCGAGCGGAGGGAGCTCCGGGACCAACTTCTCACCGTCCATCGGCTCCAGGCGTTCAGTCCCGCCTATTTCTCCGGCGATCCGGGGCTTTTCAGCTACTCGGAGGAAAACTGCCGGGCGGCCCGCCGCCTCGCAATCCCGTCGGGGAAGCCGCCGGTTTTCGCCTCCGCCGTCCTCCCCGCACCGGAACCGGGCTGGCGGGAGGTCGCGGTTGCCGACCTCGCCGTTTTTTTCCGTAATCCCGCCCGATTCCTCTTGCAGCGGAGGATCGGGCTTGCCTTCGCCGAGGGGGCCGAGATGCCGCCGGACACGGAACTCTTTCGTCTCGAAGGGCTGGATCGCTACCGGCTCGGACAGGAACTGGTCGAACGAACCCTGGCCGGAGGGAATGCGCTGGACCTCCTGCCGGTGATGACGGCTGCGGGCCGGCTACCCCACGGGACGGCGGGGGTATCCCAGTATGAGGAGCTTTGCCGCGGCGTCAAGGCCTTTGCGGAGGCAGTGCGTCCCCACCTGATCGGCCGGGGTGCGCCTCCCCTCGAGATCGACGCCGCAATCGGCGATTTCCGCCTTTTCGGACGCCTGGAAGGACTCTTCGAAAACGGCCTCGTCCGCTACCGCTATGCTAACCTGCGGGCCTGGGATCACCTGCGTCTCTGGTTTGACATCCTCCTGTGGCGCCTTGCTGAACCGGATCACAGTCCCCACCCCGCCCTCCTGCTCGGGAGGGACGAGGCCTGGAGCTATGACGAACCGGAAGAGCCGCTGCCGGCGCTCGGTTCGCTGCTCCTCCTGTACGAAAAGGGTCTGCAGTCGTCCCTGCCTTTTTCCCCGGCGACCTCGCTGTCCTACGCCGAGGCCGTCGCGGGAGGAAAGAGCGAAACGGAGGCGCTCCGCAGGGCGGAAGGCGTCTGGACGGGGAATGAAAGGAACCCAGGGGAAGGGGATGATCCCTACCTCCGCCTCTGTTTCGGCGCCGAACCGCCTCTCGCGGCGGATTTCCGGTCAGCGGCACTGGAGGTCTTCGGCCCGCTGCTCGACTGCCGGCAAAGGACGCGAAAATGAAGGAGCGATTGAAACCGGGGCAAAGACCCTCTCCCGCGCCTTTCGACCTGGTCGAAGGCGCCCTTGCCGGGACGAACCTCATCGAGGCCGGGGCCGGAACGGGAAAGACCTATACGATCGCCGGCCTCTATGTTCGCCTCCTGTGCGAAAAGGGGCTTTCGGTCCGGGACATCCTCGTGGTCACCTATACCGTTGCCGCTACCGAGGAACTCAGGGACCGCATCCGCCGCCGGATTCGCGAAGCCCTCCAGGCCTTCCGCTCCATCAGCAGCGAAGTCCCCGGCAGGCCGGATGCAGAGACCGTTCCGGCAGGAGAACCGGCCGGAAGCGGTGAAAAATCCCCCCGCAAGGACGGTTTTTTGAAAGCACTTCTCGGCAAGTTTAGCGGTCCGGACGAACGTCTGCCGGTTGTGGAGAGACTGACCGGGGCGCTGCGCGCATTTGACGAGGCGGCGATCTACACCATCCACGGCTTCTGCCAGCGCGTCCTTACGGAAAACGCCTACGAAAGCGGGATGCTCTTCGATACGGATCTGGTGACCGACCAGAGCGAGATAAAAAGGGAGGTGGTCGAGGACTTCTGGCGGCGCCGTTTTTCCCAAGCCCCTCCTGAATTCACCACCTACGCCCTGGAGCAGAAATACTCTCCTGTATCCCTGCTTCGGCTTCTGGCAGGCCGCGCCTTTCACCAGGACGTCCGGATCGTCCCGGATGCCGTCCCTCCGGATGACGAGCACCTCCGGCTGCTCGGGGAAGAACTGAACCGGGAACTGGCCGTTTTGAAGGAAGGCTGGCCTTCCTCCCGCGATGAGATATCCCGGCTTCTCTCCGGGCCGGCCTTGAAGGCGAACATCTACGGCCACCGAGTTCCAGAGATGATCTCACGGATGGACCTTTTTCTGGCTGCGAAAAGACCGTCCTTTCTTTTATTTCCCGGCTTCGAGAAGTTCGCCGTTGACGGTATTGCGTCCTCGCTGAAGAAGGGGCAAAGCCCGCCCGCCCATCCCCTTTTCGAAACCTGCCTGAGGATCGGGGAACTGGCCGAGCGTCTCAAGGCCGGGTATGACCGGCGTCTCCTCTGCCTGAAGGCGGAACTGCTTGCAACCACCGGGGAGGAAATGGCCCGGCGCAAGCAGCAGCTCAACGTCATGTACTTCGACGACCTTCTGCTTATGCTGCGGCAGGTCTTGGATAAACCGGGCGGCGAGAGGCTGGCGGGGGCCATCCGCGGGAAGTACCGCGCGGCGCTGATCGACGAGTTCCAGGATACGGACCCTGTTCAATACGCCATCTTCGAGGCGGCCTTCCGAACGGAGGAAAGCATCCTCTTTCTGATCGGCGATCCCAAACAGGCGATCTACAGTTTCCGCGGCGCCGACATCTTCGCCTATCTGAAGGCCGCCGCCCATGTGGACGCCGTCCACACGCTCGACGCGAACTGGCGCTCGGAGCCGGCCCTGATCGAGGCCGTAAACACCCTCTTTTCCCATCGCGACAACCCCTTTGTCTTTGAGGAAATCGCCTTCCGGCTGGCAACGGCCGGCAACGCCGCGGCCGGACGGAGATTTTCCATCGACGGGCGCTCCGGAGCGCCGCTTGTGTGCTGGTTTGTAGACGCCGACCGGCACTCTCCGAACGAAAAACCGCTGCCGCTGGGAGCCGCCCGCCCGCTGATCGCCCGCGCGACGGCCGCCGAGATCGCGAGACTTCTAAGCCTGGGCCGGGAGGGAAGGGCCCTGCTGGGGGACAGGCCCCTCAGGGAAGAGGATATCGCCATCCTGGTCAGGACAAACCGGGAGGCGCGCCTCTGCCGGGAGAAACTGTCCGAATTGAGGATACCCTGCGTCCTCCACAGCACGGGGAACCTCTTTGATTCGACGGAGGCCCTGGAGATGGAGCGGGTCCTTTTGGCAGTCGTTCTACCGGAGCGGGAGGACATCCTCCGCGCGGCCCTGGCGACGGACATGCTGGGCTGCAATATCACGGCCCTGGAAGCGCTGCGGCGTGATGAACGGTCCTGGGAAATCCGGCGCGAAATGTTCAGGTCTTATCACAACGCATGGCGGAACGGCGGGCTGCTGAAGATGTTTCGCCGGCTCATGGCTCAAGAGGAGGTGAGGCCTCGTCTCCTCGCCTTTCCCGATGGGGAGCGCCGCCTGACCAATGTCCTCCATCTCTCGGAGGTCCTGCACCGGGAGGCGGCTGCAAGAAAATTAGGGATGGCCGCCCTGTTGAAATGGCTTGGGGAAAGAAGGGATCCGGAAACGCCGAGAATCGAGGAGCACCAGCTCCGCCTCGAAAGCGATTCCTCGGCCGTCCGAATCGTGACGATCCACAAGAGCAAGGGTCTGGAATACCCGGTTGTCTTCTGCCCCTTTCCCTGGGCCGACTCGTCCGACGGGGACCTGCCCCTTTTCTTTCATGACCCGGCTGACCTGCGGCAGGTATGCGATCTTGGGTCGGATGAACACCCCCGTCACAGGATAAGCGCCCGGCGCGAGAAGCTGGCCGAGGAGGTCCGGTTGTTCTATGTGGCCCTCAGCAGAGCCAGAAACCGCTGTACCTTCGTCTGGGGGAGGATCAACCGGGCAGAGATATCCGCTCCGGCCTATCTCTTCCACGGTGACACGGAAGGTGAAGACGTCGCTACCGCGACCGAGGAGCGTTTCCTGGGCCTCACCGACGCGGATGTCTACAGGGACCTGGAAATCATCGCCGGCCAGGCCGGCGGCGCCATCGAACTTTCCGGGCTGCCTGAGGAGGCAGAGGAACCGGCATTGCCTGCGCGCCCGGGAGAGGGTACTGAACTTGCCTGTCGCCGGTTCACCGGCGCGGTGGACCACTCCTGGCGCGTGGCCAGCTTCAGCATGCTGACATCCGGCGCCTTCAGGAACGCGGAGCTCCCCGACCGGGATGATATCCCCGTTTACGGCGTCCATCCTGCGGAGACAGGCGCCGCCGAGGCAGCACCGGATTCCTTCCGGCTCTTCCCGGGGGGGAGAACCTCAGGCAGTCTTCTGCACGATATCCTCGAATCAATAGATTTCACTCAAAAGGAGGAAACGCCCTGGGCTTCAGTCGTCGCGGCGAAGCTTCGCGAGAGCGGTTTCGCCCTAAGGTGGACGGAGGTCCTGCTGAAGATGCTCCACCGGGTCGTGAGCCATCCCCTGAGAGGAGGTGGAAAGGATGCCCACTCCGTGACACGCCCCGAGGACCTCCCCGAGCCGATAATTTCTGGCCAAGCCGGGAAAGGGACAATCCTTCTTTCCGAGATCGGGCCCGACCGGCGTCTCAACGAGCTCGAATTCTATTTTCCCCTGAAGCGGATCTTCCCGGAGAAGCTGGGCGGCCTTCTCCGTGATGCCGGGAGAACCGGTTTTGCCTCCCCCGGTACGAACGGCAACGGCCGCCGTGAACCGCCTTCCGAAGCGGCTTTTGCCGCGGAGGCCTGGCGACGTCTCCGGTTCGACCCCGTCCGGGGGTTCATGAAGGGCTTCATGGACATGGTCTTCGAGCATGCCGGCCGCTTCTACCTCGTGGACTGGAAATCCAATTTCCTTGGGACGAGCAGGGAGGATTATCACCGCGACCGGCTGGCGGGGGTGATGCGGGAGCACCACTATCTGCTCCAGTATCACCTCTACGTCATAGCTCTCCACCGCTATCTCCTGTTGCGAATGCCGGACTACGACTATAGCTCCCATTTCGGGGGGGTGTATTATCTTTTCCTGCGGGGCATGGAGCCCGCCTGGGGGCCCGATTACGGGGTTTACAGCGACCGCCCCGAAAAGGAACTGGTGGAGCGCCTCTGCAGAGAAATGATAGAAATAAAACAGGATGGGAAGGAATGAAGGCAGGCGAGGAACAGCTTGAAATCGGGAAGGATGATCTCGGCGGCAGCCGGCCGGAGAGGGGTGATCTGCCGGCGTCTATCGACATCCATTTCGGCCGCTTTCTCGAAAAGCTGGGCGGATCTCCGAATGAGGGGCTTTTCCTCGCGGCGGCGCTTGTGAGCAAAAGCGTGGGGGAAGGGGACATCTGCCTGGATCTGGCCGCTTTCGCCGGCAGGCCCCTGCCGGAGATTGCCTGCAAATCGCTGGCGCGCTGCCCGGATTTGCCGGCTTGGCGGCGGATGCTGGAGGCCAGCCCGGTGGTGGGAAAACCGGGCGATTACCGGCCGCTGGTCCTCGACGGCCGCTCGCGCCTCTACCTGTACCGTTACTGGGAGTACGAGGACGATCTTGCCCGCTTCCTCGTCGGGAGGGCCGCCGGGGCTTCCCCATGGCGAAAAAGCCTCCGCACGGCCGGTATCAATCCCCGCGCCCTCAGGGAAAGCCTGGACCGCCTTTTCCCGCTTCCCGCCGGCGGCAGTGAAAAGGCGGACGAGGACCGGCAGAGGGTAGCGGCCTTTTCAGCGGTCGTCCGGGAACTGACCGTCATCAGCGGTTCCCCGGGGACGGGAAAGACAGCCGCCGTCGCCAGGATTATCATCCTGCTCCTCGGGCTTTTTAGGGGCAGGCGGCTGCGGATTGCCCTGGCGGCCCCGACCGGGAAAGCGGCTGCCAGGCTCCAGGAGGTCATGGCGAAGGCCCGGGACGAGTGGTGTCCGGATCCCGAGATCCGCGCCGCGCTGCCGCAACAGGCCCAAACGATCCACCGGCTCTTGGGCAGCCTCTCCCATTCCCCTTATTTTCGCCATCGCAAGGGAAATCCCCTCCCCGCCGACGTGGTCGTCGTCGACGAGGCCTCGATGGTGGATCTGCCCCTGCTTGCCAAGCTCGTCCAGGCGCTGCCGGAGGGCGCCCGCCTGATCCTTGTCGGAGATCGCAACCAGCTTGCCTCCGTCGAGGCGGGGGCGATCCTCAGCGACATCTGCGGCGGAGGCGCCCTTGATGGCGTTTCGCAGGATTTCATGGATTTCAGAGCGGAGACGGAGGGGGCAGAGCCCGCAGCGCGGCCGGCGCACGAGAGACCTGGAAGGTTGGCGGACTGCCTGATCGAGCTGAAAAAAAACTACCGCTTCCCCGAACAAAGCGGCATCCACCGCCTGAGCCTCTGCGTCAACCGGGGAGAGGGAAGTGCGGCCTTAACTATCCTGAAGGAAGAAGACGGGGGAGACGCGAGCTGGGCAACCGTCCCGGCGCCCGGCGATCTTCCCCGGCGCCTGAAACAACCCCTGATCGATCACTTTAAGAAATGTCTCGAACTAATCGATTCAAGAGATGAATATCAACGATTGTTCGTTCTGTATGAAAGCAGCCGGATTCTCTGCGCCCTCCGGCGGGGTCCGTACGGTGCGGCGGGAATCAACGCCCTGTGCGAGCGGATCCTGCGCGAGGCGGGCCTCATCCGCGAGCTGCCCTGGTACCCGGGGCGTCCGGTCATGATAACGAAAAACGATTACGGTTTGAGGCTGTTCAACGGCGACGTTGGCCTCATCCTGCCCGATCCGGAGCGGCCCGGAGAGCTGAGGGCCTTCTTTCCCGAAAAGGACGGCGGCATCCGCCGTTTTGCGCCGGTCCGGCTGCCCGAACACGAAACGGTCCACGCCCTGACGGTCCACAAGAGCCAGGGATCGGAATTCGACTCGGTTCTGCTGATCCTGCCGGACAGGGATTCTCCCGTCCTGACGCGCGAGCTGATCTACACCGCCGTCACCCGCGCCAGAAGACGGGTTGAAATCTGGGGGAATGAGGAGGTCTTCCGGCGCGCCGTCGCGAGGCGCAACGAACGCTCCTCCGGTCTGCGCGACGCCCTCTGGCCGCGGGAGTCCGCAATTGAGGCGCCGGGTAGCGATTCGGGAGCGATTCGCCTTGACAATTGATGCCTAATCCATTAGCGTACGCCAAACATCGAACCACACGGGAGACATATCATGATAGGCGTGCTGATCACGACCCACGGCGATTTGGGGAGCGAGTTAATCAAGGCGGCGGAAATGATCCGCGGCAGCCTCAAGGGGATCATCCATGTCGCCATCGACCAGACCAAGGGGGTTGAGGACCTGCAGAAAGAGATCAGTTCTGCTATCAAGAAACTCGACAAGGGACAGGGGGTGCTTATCCTTACCGATCTGTTCGGCGGCACCCCGTCGAATATCTCCCTTTCCTTTCTCAAGGAGGGAAAGGTGGAGGTGATCACCGGCGTCAATCTTCCCATGCTCCTGAAACTGCCGGACATCCGCGAAGGAATGTCCCTCAAGGAGTTCGCCCGCTACATCAAGGATTACGGAATCAAGAACATCTCCCTCGCCAGCGAGATCCTCAACAAGAAAGTCGGATAGAGGAGTGCCCTCTGCGATGGATATAGCCCTCGTTCGGGTCGACAACAGGCTGGTCCACGGCCAGATACTGGAGGCCTGGGTGCCCTATCTGCACGCCTCCTGCATCGTGGTCGCCGACGACGAGGTGGCCTGCGACTTCTTCCGGGAAACGGTTATCCGGATGGCGGTTCCCCGCGAGGTTGCGGTCATGATCTGCGGTGTGGACGAATTGCCCAAAAATTGCGCCACCGGCCGCGGCGGCAGGAAGACGATCATCCTTTTCAGCCGCATCGCCGACGCCCTGGCGGCCTGCCGCCTCGGCTTCAGCTTCAAGAAACTCAATATCGGCAACGTTTACAACGAAAACTGCACCCTGTGCTGCACCCCTTCGGTCCTGCTCAGCGAGGGCGACATCAGCGATATCTCCAGCCTGCACGAGATGGGGGTGCAAATCGAACTGCAACGCGTTCCCCAGGAAAAGCCCGTCGATTTTTACGATATCGTCCGGCGCCTGGGTCACTGATAGCAGTGAGATAATCATGCTTCTCGACTTGATGATTGTAGCTGTCGCCGGCGGGCTGCTCTGCCTGGACAGGGTCGTCATCCAGACCATGCTCTCCCGGCCGATCGTGGCGGCGCCCGTCATCGGGCTGATCCTGGGAGATCCATACACCGGCCTCGTTGCGGGCGCCTTCATCGAGTTGTTCTGGATCGACCGCCTCCCCATCGGCGCCTACATCCCTCCCAACGACACCATGGCGGCGATCCTGATAACGGCCGCCGCCGTAGGGAGCGGACGCATTCTGGGGGAACTGCCGCAGGGATTGATCGCCCTGGCGGTCCTGATCTTTGTGCCGCTGGGGATCGCCGCGCAGAAGATGGACAGACTGATCGTCATGGGAAACGAAAGGCCGGCCAGAGAAGCCCTGGAGGACGCGGCAAAAGGGGACATCCGGGAGATCGCGCGCAAACACCTCGCCGCGATACTCAAGACCTATCTTCTGTCGACCTTTTTCATCCTGATCGCGCTCCCCCTCGGCGCCGGCCTGCTGGTCTGGCTCTATCCGCGGCTCGCCCCCTGGATGGTCCGGGGACTCGTCCTTCTCTACGCAATCCTTCCCCTGATCGGCGCGGCCGTGGCGCTCAACGCCATCCATGTCCGCGGGGCCGTCCCCGTTTTCTGCGCGATATTCCTGGCGGCGACGGTCGTCTTTGGTTTCATCAGGGGCCATTGAATATGGGAGGGGTCTCTGTAGAAATAGGTCCTTACGAGGAAGGGGATATGGAGGAGATCATCGCCATCGAAAGGGATTCGTTCCAAACCCCGTGGACCGAAAAGATATTCCGCAACGAGCTGGCCTGCCCCGTATCCAGGCTGTTGATCGGCAGGTCTCGCCGGCCGGCGGGAAAGACAGTGGCCGGCTATATAATTTACTGGCATGTACATGACGAGATCCACATCCACAACATCGCCGTCCGGAGCGACATGCGCCGCCAGGGCGTCGCCACGGGAATGCTGGAGGAGGCGCTGCTGCGCTCGCGGCGGGAAGGCGCGCACCGGGTCACCCTGGAGGTCCGCCGCTCCAATCTGCCGGCGCAGAGGATGTACGGGAAATTCGGTTTCACCGTGGCGGGCGTCCGGCGGGGATACTACTCGGACACCAACGAGGACGCCCTGATCATGTGGGCGGATCTGAGGGAGGTCCCTTTGGGAATGACAGCAAAAACAGGGGCAGGGGAGGGCGGTGATGCCTGAAAAAAGCTCCCTGACGTCCGGGGAGATCCTCTCCAACTGCATGGTCGCCCGCGACCATTTCCTGATGAGCCTTCGGCTTCCCCTGTCTTTCGCCGCGCCCCTGCCGGGCCAGTTCGTCATGGTCCGCTGCGACGGGCCAAACGGGCCGCTTCTGGCACGGCCGTTGAGCGTCTTTGGGTTCGAGCGCCGCCAGGACCACTCGGTGTTGGAGCTGCTCTACCGGGTTGCCGGCCGGGGGACGGCCCTCTTTTCCAGTCTGAAGCCCGGCGAGGTTCTCAGCGTTCTCGGACCCCTCGGCAGGGGCTTTACTGTCCATGCGGATGTCAGGCGGATCGTGGTTGTGGCGGGCGGCATCGGCATCGCCCCCTTGCGGTACCTGATCGAGGAGGGTTACGGGCGGCTGCCCCGCCCGGAAAACAGAGAGCTGCGTGTCTATCTCGGTGCGGGCAGGGAAGAGCTTCTGGCCGGCCGCGACCGTTTGAGCAGCGCCTGCGGCCTGAGGATCTGCACCGACGACGGCAGCCTCGGCTACCGGGGTCCCGTGACCGGCCTGTTAGAGGAGGAGCTTTGCGGATTTAACACCGAGGACACGGTCGTCTACGCCTGCGGGCCGGCGGCGATGATCCGCGCCCTCGCCAGGCTTCTCCGGGACTCGCCCCTCCGCTGCGAGGTCTCGCTCGAGGAGAGGATGGCCTGCGGCGTCGGGGCCTGCCTGGGGTGCGCGGTCGCCGTGCGGAACGCCGCCGGCAAAAAGGAATACAGGCGGGTCTGCCACGACGGGCCGGTGTTCGACCTCAAGGATATTATAGAATGATAGCAAAAAAGGAAACGACCGGACAAACCCCGCCGGATCTGGCGGTCGCCGTCGGCGGGCTTGTCCTTAAGAACCCGGTCATGACCGCATCCGGGACCTTCGGGTACGGCGAGGAATACGCCCCCTATCTGGATCTGAACCGCCTGGGGGCCGTGGTGGTCAAGGGCCTCTCCCTGGAGCCGCGCCTGGGCAACCCGCCCCCGCGGATCATCGAGACCCCTTCCGGGATGCTCAACGCGATCGGCCTTCAAAACGTAGGCGTCCGCGCCTTTCTCTCCGAAAAACTCCCCTTCCTGATGCAGTTCGAAACGGCGGTGATCGCCAACATCTTCGGCGAGACGCCGGACGAATACCGCCAAGTCGCCCATATCCTGAGCGGCGCAGACGGCGTCCACGCCCTCGAGCTCAACATCTCCTGCCCCAACGTCAAGAAGGGCGGCGTTGCCTTCGGCGCCGATCCCGAGGCCGCCGCCGAGGTAACGGCGCTTGTCCGCGCGGAAACGGACCTCCCCCTGATCGTCAAGCTGACGCCGAACGTCGCCGACATCGCAAAAATAGCCATAGCGGTTGAAGAGGCAGGCGCCGACTGCGTCTCGCTGATCAACACCCTGACGGGGATGTCGGTGGACATCGAGAGGCGCATCCCCCATCTTGCCAACATCACCGGCGGGCTCTCCGGCCCGGCCATCAAGCCGGTCGCTCTGAGGATGGTCTGGCAGGTCGTCCAGGCGGTGAAAATCCCGGTCATCGGGATGGGCGGCATCATGACGGCCGCCGACGCCCTGGAGTTTTTGATCGCGGGGGCGAGGGCCGTCCAGGTCGGCACCGCCAGTTTCGTCCGCCCAACCGCGGCCGTGGAGGTCGTCGACGGGATTTCCGATTACCTCGTCCGCCACGGGATCGGGAGCATCGGCGCCCTGATCGGATCCCTCGATATCGGCCAGCCGGACGCCGATCGATAGCGGCTCGTATTGAAAATCATCCTCCCTCCGCGCCGTACATCTTTCGACCCTGTCGACCGGCCAAACCGCCGGAAAAATCGCGCGGCTTTTCTCAGTTGATCGGGCGTGATCAGGTATTGCCCAGGAAGGCATCCATCGCCTCCTGTTGCAAGAGGTCGCCCCTGCCTTTGTATTTCGGCGAGAAATGGAACAGGACGATGCGTTTTGCCCCCGCCTCTCTGGCCAGGGCGCCCGCCTGCCGCGCCGTCAGATGGCATTTTCGTTCGGCCGTGGCGGCTTCCTCATGGAGAAAGGGGGCCTCGATGAACATTGCCTCCGAGCCGGCGCCCAGCTCGACGATCCGGCGGGCGTTCTCCTCGCTGTAGATCGCGTCGGTGACGTATGATATCCGCTGCCCCCGCGAGATCTTCACGGCCTTTTCCCGCAGGAGGCCCAGCGGCAGGATTTTCTCCTCCCGCCGGCCGTCCGACTCCCGCCACCACGCCCGCACGGGCAGGTCGTCCGGACGGTCCTTCACGATATGCTCCTTGAGCTCCTGCAGCCATGCCCCGGTAGGCAGGCCCATCTCCCTGAGCACGTTCTTCTTGATGTTGATCCGGGTGTCTTCGGTGAAACCGAAGGCCAGACAGGGAATGCCGTGCTCGAGAAAGGCCGCCCGCACGGAAAAGAAATCCCCCCGAACGAGCGTGCCGTCGCAGGGAGTCCTCGTTTCGCCCTCCGGCCGGAAGGCGTTCCGGCAGCGGTAGAGCCTGCTGATCCGATGTTCAGGATGGACCTCCGTGACGAGCAGTTCGAAGTCGTTGGTGTAATTGACGACCAAATTCCAGGTATAGGAGCCGAGCCTGTCCTCGACGTTCTTCAGAAAGCCGGGCGGCCCGTAGAGCCGTGTGCGCCGGTCCCTCCCCAGCGAGAGTCGGAGCAGGTGGTCGAAACCGATGAAATGGTCCATGTGGGTGTGGGAGACGAAGATATAATCGACCTTCAGGAGCTTGCGCGGCGTCAGCAGATGGAGGTCGCCCAGGTCGAACAGGAAGGCCTCCCGCCGGTACTTGAAATCCACGTACACGCCGGGATCGCCGAAGGGATCGTTGATCAGAGAGGCGCTGTGAATCATCTTTCCTCCATCGAGATCCAAAACATCATAAGAGAAAAGCCGACCTCCTCCTGTATAGCACAAATTCGCCGTCCGCGCCCCCCGATGTGGAATTCACAGGCAAACGAAGATTATTGGAATTTCAAGGAGCTCTGTGATAGTATCCAATCGCATCGGGTCTCGTCCTCCGGTTGGAATTGTTGGCAAGCAAAACCATACCGGATACGGCTTGCACCCGATGTGCTTTTTATGCTGCTGTTTTTATAGAACTTCTATCATCGATTGACCTATATTCAACTTTTCACGAAAGCCCCCTTTATTTTGCCATCTCCCTTGCGGAGCGGATGGTCAAAAAAGAGCGGGGCCGTTGTGGGGAATGAAGATGGGGGAATTGGACATTTGAAGAAAGGAAACGACATGAAAGCACCAGAATTGCCAGCCTGCGACCATCAGCCCAAGCCATATGCGGGACCTTCTCTTGAAGAAGTGATATCCCTGCGCCGCCGTTATCTCACTCCGGCTTTGCTCACCTATTACCAAAAGCCCATTATGATCGTGGCCGGATCCATGCAATACCTGTTTGATGAAAAGGGGAAACGGTATCTCGATGGTTTTGCCGGCATCGTGACGGTCAGTGTGGGTCACTGCCATCCCTATGTCACGCAGAAAGGCCGGGAGCAACTCGAGACCCTCCAGCACGCCACCACCATCTATCTTAATCCTGTGATTGCGGAATACGGGGAGATGCTGGCGGCGCGTTTGCCCGGGAACCTCAAGGTCTGTTATTTTGTCAATTCCGGTTCGGAAGCGAACGATCTCGCGATTCTGATGGCGCGCCTCTACACGGGAAATCACGACATTATCGCCCTGCGCAACGCCTATCACGGCGGCAGTTCGTCCACCATGGGCCTGACCGCCCACAGCACGTGGAAATACAATTATCCCCACAATCTCGGCATCCATCATGCCTTGAACCCGAATCCTTACCGTGGTCCCTATGGTTACGGGGATCCGAAAGCGGCGGAGAAATACGCCGATGACGTAAAGGACCTGATTGAGCACGCCACACCGGGTCGGGTTGCCGGTTATTTTGCCGAGTCCATCCAAGGTGTCGGCGGCACCGTGGTGTACCCCGACGGATACTTGAAACGGGCCTATGACCATGTCCGCGCTGCCGGCGGCGTATGCATTGCCGACGAGGTGCAAACCGGCTTTGGTCGGACAGGCGCCAAGTACTGGGGCTTTGAGAATCATGGAGTGATCCCCGATATTGTGACCATGGCCAAGGGCATCGGCAATGGGGCCCCCCTGGCGGCGGTGGTGACGACGCCGGAGATTGCCCATTCCATGACAAGTCGTATTCATTTCAATACCTTCGGCGGCAATCCGGTTTCGTGCGCTATGGGCAAGGCGGTTTTGGAAGTGATCGACCGGGAGAAGATCCGGGAGAACGCCCATTTGGTGGGAAGTTATATGCTGGGCGGCTTCCGCGGGCTCATGGGAAAGCACGATCTTATCGGGGACGTCCGCGGCATGGGTCTGATGACGGGTATCGAGCTGGTCAAGGATAGGACGACGAAGGAACCGGCCAAACAGGAATGCGTCCATGTGTTCGAACGGGCGAAGGACATGGGGCTTCTGGTGGGCAAGGGCGGCCTGTACGGGAACACGCTGCGCATCAAGCCGCCCATGTGCATCACCAAGGCGGACGCAGATTTCATGATTGAGGCGCTCGACATCGCCCTTGGCGAGCTTTAGAGAAGGGCTCGGCTTATGTTGTCAAGTGGTCATATTTGCAAAAATTTAGCAAGGTTGTGTGAAAACTGCTCTTGACAATCCGGCTTGGTTTTGGTATCGGCGTTTAAATCTTCACTATAAACACTGAGGCAAGTCCAGTCTGCGAGAGGGGGGGATTGAGCCATAGAAAATCCTCGGCCGAGCTGTGTGTGAGAGGATGCGACAAAGACACAGGTATTGACCGGGGCAGGGGGTCGGCTCCCAAAGCGAGGATAGGCATGCTTCGATCTCCACTAACAACTAAAAGGAGGGCCTTGCAATGAAAATGTTACGTGTCGTTTCGTTCGTAGCTTTATCCGCATTTATTATTTTCGCCGCCCATCCGGCTGCGACTCAAGCAGCGGCGGCAGCCAAGGTCATCAAGATCTACCAGAGCTGGCCGATGCAGGGAACCATGATCCCTGAAGGCACGGCCATGCAGAATGCTGCCAAGATGGCGCTGGACGAGGTAAAGGGGCAGGTTGCGGGCTACAAAATCGAATTGGTTTTCCTGGATGATGCTTCGCCTACCACCGGCTCATGGGACGGCACCATTGAGGCGAACAATGCCCTAAAAGCCATCGCCGACGACAAAGCCCTGGTCTACTTCGGCACCTACAATTCCGGCGCCGCCAAGATCTCCATGCCCTTGACCAATAAGGCCGGCATGGCGCAAATCACCCCCGCGAACAGCTACCCCGGCCTGACCAAGCCCGGCAATGCCCCCGGCGAACCGGGCATCTACCGCCCAACCGGCAAGGTCAACTATTTCCGCACGTTCGGCGCGGATGACTTCCAGGGCGCGTCCGGTGCGGCGTGGGCGAAATGCCTCGGCTTCAAGAAGGTTTACATCCTTGACGACCGCCAGCTCTACGGCAAGGGCATCGCCGACGTATTCGAGAAGCACGCCAAGAAGATCGGGCTGAACGTTGCGGCACACGACGGCGTTGAGTCCGTAAATATTGACTTTCGCGCCCTGCTCACCAAAGTCAAAGCCTCCGGCGCCGACCTGGTTTACTTTGGGGGGTTGGTGGATTCCGGCGGTCCGCAGATCGCCCAGCAGATGGATGCGCTGGGACTGTTCAAGGCGGGCGTGAAACTGCTCTCCGACGACGCGATGTATTCCGATGCCGTTCCCAAAGCGGTCAGCCCGAATGTTCTCAACGGCAACCTATACGTGACGTTCGCCAGCCCGGCCCTGGACCAACTGCCCACCGACGTCGGCAAGAACTTTTACAAGAATTACAAGGCCAAGTTCGGCGCGGAGCCCATCGGGTGGTCCATCTATGCCTACAACGCCATGTTGGTCATCCTGGATTCGATCAAACGGGCCGCGCCGAAGCTCGACAAGGCCGCCGACGTCAATGCCAAGCGCGCCGCGGTCGTCGACGCGATGCGCGCCACCAAGAATCTCAACGGCGTTTCCGGCAAGATCACGTTCGACGCCAACGGCGATCCGACGACCTACCTCATGTCCGGGTTTCTATTCAAAGACGGCAAGTACGTCTGGCAGAAAAATATCAGTGGCGACATGACCTGCAAATAGCGGCTTTAAGGAAATCTCGTCTTGCCCTGGCGATGCGCTTTCGCATCGCCAGGGTATGTTTTGCAATTCATTGGCGCATGTGCGTGGCGATAACAGATCCTCAAATTATCTTAGAGGGGGATGGGATTAGATGACCCAGACTGAACTTTTCATTCAACTCCTCATCAACGGCGCCACGATCGGCTCTTACCTGGCCTTGATTGCCCTCGGCTACACCATGGTGTACGGCATCATCGAGCTGATCAATTTTGCCCACGGCGACGTCTTCATGTTGGGTTTCATGATTTCACTGACCTTTCTGGGGTTTATCGGCGCCGCCTCTACACTGGGAGGCTGGCAACTGTGGGTCATTACCTTCGGGGTCATGTTTGTGACCATGTTCTGCACGGGAACGATCAATATGCTGATAGATCGCATCGGCTATAAACCCTTGCGCCGCGCCCCGCGTCTGGCTGCGCTCATCACGGCCGTCGGCATGTCCTTCATGTTGGAGAATTTGGGAATGATCTGGAAAGGCCCCAGCCAGATCAACTATCCGAACATCTTCCCGGCGATCGACATTCTCAACGATGTGCTGGGAATCAAGACAGCCGTGCTGTTTACGACCAAAGATGTGTTTCTGATGGGCGTCACCGTGCCGTTGATGGCAATCCTGATCCTGTTCGTTCGGAAAACCAAGATGGGCAAGGCCATGCGGGCCACGGCCCAGGATCGCGAGGCGGCGGCGATCATGGGCATCAACGTCGAGACGGTGATTCGCAACACGTTTTTTATAGGCGGCGCCCTCGCCGGTGCGGCCGGCATGATGGTAGGTCTCTATTTGAACACCGGCCGTTACCTGATGGGCTTTGACGCCGGCCTGCTGGCCTTTACTTCCGCGGTTTTGGGAGGCATCGGCAATATAGGCGGCGCGGTGCTGGGCAGCTACGTCATCGGATTTCTCAACGCCGGCAGCGATCAGTATCTCTCCTCGGAATGGACGCGCGCCTTGGTCTTTACGATACTGATCCTGGTGCTGGTATTCAAGCCATCCGGACTCCTGGGGGAGCGGACGCCGGAGAGAGACTGAGTGGGGGGACCATGGCTCAAATTTGGCATTCGTTGACGGCGCCCTGGCGAGCGCTGCCGGCCCGGCAGCGCCAGGTCCTCACCTGGGTCTCCTCGATTGTTCTGCTCCTGATTTTCCCGCTGGTGGACAGGACATTCAAGTGGGGAATCGTCAACGACGTAACCGACGTGCTGGTCCTGGTCATCCTGGCCCTGGGTTTGAACATCGTCGTCGGCTATGCCGGCCTGCTCGACCTGGGTTACGCCGCGTTTTTCGCGATAGGCGCGTACACCACGGGCATCCTCACCTGGCCGCCGCATAGCCTGGAATTGAACTTCTGGATCGTCATCTGGGCCGCCGTGATCGTCGCCGCGGTTTTCGGCATCATCATCGGCACGCCGACGCTGCGCCTCCGCGGCGACTATCTGGCCATCGTCACGCTGGCTTTCGGCGAGATCGTGCCTGTCGTCATTCGTAACTTGGGGGGTGTGACGATCGGCATCGGTCCCTGGAGGCTGCTTACAGACTTTAACCTGACCAACGGGGTGCAGGGGCTCAATCCGGTCGGGCAACCGCGGATCGGGGGATTTGAGTTCAGCTTCGACCCTACGCCCTGGTATTATCTGATACTGGTCATTGCCGGCCTCGTCATTTTCGCCAACGTGCGCCTGCAGGATTCGCGCCTGGGCCGAGCCTGGATGGCGCTGCGCGAAGACGAGACTGCCGCGGACTGCATGGGGGTCGACCCGATTCGAACCAAGCTTCTGGCCTTTGCCATCGGCGCCTCTTTTTCCGGTTTTGCGGGAGCGTTTTACGCCGCCAAGCTGCAGGCGATCTTCCCGGAATTGTTCAAGTTCAACCTGTCGATCATGATCCTGTGCATGGTCATCCTCGGCGGCATGGGCAATATCAAGGGCGTCGTGATCGGCGGCATGCTGCTCCAGCTTTTCGACCGAGTCGTCCTGACCCAAACCACCATCTTATCACGCAGCATCGGTCAGGCGCTTCACATTTCTCCACTGGAAACGATCGACCTCTCTCTGTGGCGCTGGTTCTTCTTTGGCTTGGCGATGGTCGTCATCATGGTGCTTAGACCGGAAGGACTCTTTCCCAGCGCCGCACGGCGGGCCGAACTGCACGCCGCTGATGAAGAAACGCCCCTGCCGGCAGAAAGAGGATAACGGAGGAGATCGCCATGGCCTTGTTGGAGGCCCGAAGAATCAGCAAGCATTTTGGCGGGTTAGCGGCGCTCAGCAACCTCGACCTCAATATCGAGAAAGGCATGATTGCAAGTCTGATCGGCCCGAACGGCGCAGGCAAAACGACCTTTTTCAACATGGTCTCCGGCATTTACAAGCCGACATCGGGGCAGATATTGCTGGAAGGCAGGGATATCGGCGGTCTGCGTCCCAATCGCGCAACTGCGATGGGGCTGGGACGAACCTTCCAAAATATCCGTTTGTTCAGCAACATGACCGCCCTCGAGAATGTCCTGGTCGGCATGAATTGCCGTCTGAAGTCAACCTGGTTCGGCGCACTGCTGCGATCACGGTCCGTGCTGCACGAGGAGGCCGGAGCGCGTGAGCGCGCTCTGAAACTCTTGGCGTATATTGGATTGGGCGGCAAAGGCCAGACGCTCGCCAAGAACCTTCCCTACGGACTCCAGCGCCGCTTGGAGATTGCACGAGCCCTGGCGACCGGTCCGAAACTCATGCTCCTGGACGAGCCTACCGCCGGCATGAATCCGCAGGAAACGGTGGACGCGATGGCGCTGATCAAGCGCGTGCGCGACGAGCTGGATATCACGATCCTGCTGATCGAACATGATATGAAAGTGGTGATGGGCATCTCGGAATGGATCACGGTTCTGGATTATGGCGCCAAAATTGCGGAAGGGACGCCGGAGCAGGTGCGCGCCAATTCCAGAGTCATCGAAGCATATCTCGGCAAAGGGGTCGCCACGGGGAGCCGGCGAATAAAACAAAAAGTCGCAGGGGGAACAGCGAGCCAGGAAGATGGCACTATTTGAACTCAACAACATTCACACGTATTACGGCAATATCCATGCTCTCAAAGGCATCTCCATCACCGTCGAAAAGGGCGAGATCGTTACGCTCATCGGATCGAACGGCGCCGGCAAAACGACGACGCTCAAGACGATCTCCGGCCTGCTGAAACCCAGAGAGGGGACGATCACGCTCGAGGGACGGCGCATAGACCGCGCCCCGCCCCACGACATCGTCGCGTTAGGCATCTGCCAGGCGCCGGAAGGCCGCCGCATCTTTCCCCGGCTGACGACGACAGAGAATCTGGAAATGGGCGCCTTCCACCGCAAGGACAAGGATGGCATCCAGCAGGACATGGAACGCGTATTTTCGCTCTTTCCGAGGTTAAAGGAACGACGGAATCAGCCGGGCGGCACACTCTCCGGCGGCGAGCAGCAAATGCTGGCGATCGGACGCGCCTTGATGTCGCGTCCGAACATCCTGCTTCTGGACGAGCCGAGCATGGGGCTTTCGCCGGTTCTGGTCGAAACGATTTTCCAGATCATCCAAGACATTCACGCGCAGGGCGCCACGATCCTCCTGGTCGAACAGAACGCGCTCATGGCGCTCCAGGTGGCCAGTCGGGGTTATGTGCTGCAGACCGGACGCATCGTCCTGCACGACACCGCAGAGAATCTGAGCGAAAACGAGATGGTGTGCAAAGCCTACCTGGGAGAGCCGTGATCGGATGAGGCGATAACCGCCGCCGTTTCATTTTCAGCAAGCGGTTTCTTATAAAACTGAAGCACTGTTGGCGACTGATGAACAAACTCGCATCACCGGTTCCCGTCATGCTCGGCGCGCCCGGGCCGGTGACGGTCATTGACGGGAAGCGTTACCTCTACTTTGCAGGCACCGGGTATCTCGGGCTGGCAGGGCATCCCGAAGTTATCAAGGCAGCCTGCGCGGCTGTCCGCCAATACGGCGTGCACAGCGCGACTTCGCGGACCGGTTTCGGCAACAACCCGGTTACGCTCGCGGTGGAGCGGCGCGCGGCGGAATTCTTCGGGACCGAGGACGCGTTCTATTTTTCGTCGGGCTACGCGGCCAATCACATCGTGCTCCAGGGATTGGCGGGGCAGGTGGACGCCGTGTTCGTGGATGACGCGGCGCATTACTGTCTCGGGGAAGCGGCGCGTCTGCTCGGCAAGCCGGTCAGGTCGTTCAAACACCGCAAGCCGGCCGATCTGGCCCGGCGGTTGCGGAAGGAATTGCCGCCGAAGCAAAGACCGCTTGTGCTGACCGACGGCGTCTTCTCGGTGTCAGGCGCGCTGGCGCCGGTGCCGGATTACCTTCGCGTGCTCCGGCCGTGGGAAGGCGCCGTGCTGCATCTGGATGACGCCCACGGGTTTGCGGTCCTCGGCGAGCAAGGCCGCGGGACGCTCGAACACTTCGGTCTGTGGGGGCCCAACGTGAACGGAAACGCGGCGAACGAAGGCGTCCGGCTCACGGTTTGCGGCACGACGGCCAAAGCCATTGGCGGGTTCGGCGGGATCATCCCCGGATCGCGCGAATTCCTTCAGCGGGTTCGCAAGGCATCTCATTACTTCGACGGCGCGAGCGCGCCCAGTTCGGCGGACGCCGGCGCCACCGCCAAGGCCATCGAAATCATGCAGCGCCATCCGGAACTGCGCCGCCAACTACAGGCCAACGTCGCCCAGCTTCGCTCCGGTCTGCGGGCGTTGGGGTTGGGAGTTGCGGACGGTCCGGCGGCCAACTTCAGCGTGGAGATCGGCGATGCGGCCAACATGAGGCGCATTCACGAGGCGCTGAAAGCGGCGGGGTTCATCGTTCCTTACGTTTCCGTCTATTCCGGACTCGGCCCGCACGGCGCGTTGCGGTTTGCCGTCTGCGCGCTGCACACGCCGGAGATGATCGCGAGTTTGCTGGCGGCGTTGCGGAAGATCGGGGGATTCCCATGAAGCTGATTCTCCGCGACCTTGCCCTGCCGCTCCGGCACCCTTTCACCATCGCTCACGGCACGACGACCGTGCAGGAGAACCTTCTCGTGGAGTTGCGGGAAGACGGCATCAGCGGCTACGGCGAGGGCGCATCCGGCGATGCCTACAAGGCCTTCACCGCCGAATCCATGCGCGCCGATCTTGAAAAGGTCCGCGCCCGCATCGAGGCCGAGCGCCTCGATGATCCGGCGGCGTTATGGGATCGCCTGCTGCCCGTCCTCGGACACAATCGCTTCGCTCTCTGCGCGCTTGACCAGGCGGCGCACGATCTTTGGGGCAAGAAACTCGGGCAACCGGTTTGGAGGCTTTGGGGTTTCGAACTGCGTGATCTGCCGCCCAGCAACTACACCATCGGCATGGACACCATCGAGCGGATGCTGATGAAGATGCGCGAGTTCGACGGCTGGCCGATTTACAAGATCAAGCTCGGCGCCAAGGATGATTTTGCCGTCGTGCGGGAACTGCGCCGCCACACCGCCGCCGCGTTTCGAGTCGACGCCAACTGTGCCTGGACGGCCGGACAAACGCTGGCCATCGCACCGGAATTAAAAGCGCTCGGTGTTGAATTTATCGAACAGCCTCTGCCGGCCGGGGATTGGGAAGGGATGCGCCGGGTCTTCGCGAAGTGCGCGTTGCCGGTGATCGCCGATGAAAGTTGTTTGGTGGAGGAAGATGTGCCGCGCTGCGCCGGCCGCTTCCACGGTATCAACATAAAGCTCGCCAAGGCGGGCGGCCTCACACCTGCGCGCCGCATGATCCGCCGGGCGCGTGAACTCGGCTTGAAGGTGATGGTCGGCTGCATGGCCGAGTCCACCGTGGGCATCAGCGCCATCGCCCAGCTGCTGCCGCTGCTTGACTACGTGGACATGGACGGCGCCACTTTGATCGCAAAGGACGTCGCTAGCGGCGTGCGGGTGGAAAAGGGCAGGGCGGTGTTTCCAGCGGAGAATGGGAATGGAGTGCGGCTCCTGGAAGAAGCCGGCTGAGTGAAGAGATCAATATGAATATTCGTGAAGCCACCCGGGAGGACTTTGAGCAGATTTGGCCGATTTTCCATGAGATCGCCGCAGCCGGCGAAACCTATGCATACCCGCGAGACATCACCAAGGAGCAGGCGCTGGGTATTTGGATAGATAGCCCTAAAAGAACTTACGTGCTGGAAGAGGACGGGCAGGTCTTGGGCACTTACTACATTAAAACGAACCATTCAGGCCCGGGCGACCACGTCTGCAATTGCGGTTATATGGTTTCCTCGGCTGCGAGAGGACGCGGCCTAGCCACCCGAATGTGCGAGCACTCGCAAGTCATGGCGAGGGAGCTTGGCTATAAAGCCATGCAGTTCAATTTCGTTGCATCCAGCAATGAAGGCGCCGTAAGGCTCTGGAATAGGCTTGGCTTTGCTACAGTCGGGCGCCTGCCAAAGGCTTTTCACCACCCGTCCAAGGGCTACGTCGATGCCTTGGTCATGTACAAATGGTTAGAAACATAATATCTTTATTTTTTGGAAATATGCTGTTGCACCTCCCTTGTAGTGCTGACATATAACCTGTCCCGGCAGAATCGAGATCCAGAAATGAATCCAGTAACACATTTTCTGGCAGGATGGTCCCTTGCCAATGTAAGTGCCTTGGAGCGAAAGGATCGGACTATTGTAACGCTGGCTTCGGTTATTCCTGATGTGGATGGTTTGGGAATCCTGAAGAGCATCATATCAAAGAATCCGGAAACGGGGCTGTACCTGTATGGACAGTATCACCACGTCCTTGCCCACAATGTATTTTCAGGCCTCATTATCACGGCAGTCGCTTATGCTTTAGCAAAGAAAAAATGGGTCACCGCCTTCCTTGCTTTTTTCGGTTTTCATGTACATCTGCTGGGAGATCTACTCAGCGGCCGAGGACGTGACGGGACCATCTGGTCCATATCCTATCTCTATCCCGCCTATCCCGATTTTCTTGTCGGCTGGTCAGGTCAGTGGGAGCTGAATGCCTGGCCGAATGTCGCCATCACGGCAGCGCTTCTGCTATTGAGCCTTTATCTTGCCTGGAGAAGGGGCTATTCTCCTGTCGGAATCATTTCTGCCAACGCAGATCGCACCTTTGTTGATACCCTTCGTAAGAGGTTTGGCTATCCGACGTCCAGGAATTGAAGGCGAGGTGTAAGTGTCTTTCCTGTGAGCCGCAGAGTGAACCTTTCTATAGAAAGGGTAGATTTAAAGTGAGAATCGTGTTAGTGAGAAATTAAGTTTTGTTATTGGGATCGAAACACATATTGTTGCCCCCGAGATGCCAGAAGGGGGCGGGATCGGCACTCAATTCCATGCTTTCATTTTCCTACCAGGGGCAGTAGGTATGGCCTGCTCGACCTTCTTCCAGGCAAAGCGCGGTGCGATCTATCTGGGGGACTCGCTCGAGTTCATGCGTGACTCCATAGAATCGGCTTCGGTTGATCTCATCATGACGAGTCCGCCTTTCGGCCTGGTTCGCAAAAAGACCTATGGGAACGTTAACGCCGACCAGTACGTTGACTGGTTTCGGCCTTTTGGGGCGGAGTTCAAACGTGTGCTGAAACCCTCTGGGTCACTAGTCGTCGATATCGGCGGGGCCTGGATTCCTGGGCAGCCGACCCGCAGTCTCTACCATTTCGAATTGCTGATTATGCTATGCAAGGAAATCGGCTTCCACCTTGCACAAGAATTCTTCTGGTGGAGTCCGTCGAGATTGCCGACTCCAGCGGAGTGGGTAACGGTGCGCCGTATACGGGTGAAGGACGCGGTTGACTGCGTATGGTGGCTTTCTCCAACCCCGTGGCCGAGAGCCAGTAACCGGCGTGTGCTGGCTCCCTATAGCGATGCCATGCGAAGCCTTCTCAAGAATGGTTACAAACCGAAGCTCCGGCCCAGCGGTCACGACATCAGTGACAAATTCAGCACTGACAACAAGGCTTCGATACCACCGAACATCATTGCCTTGCCAAATACGGAAAGCAATTCCTACTATCTTCGGTACTGTAAGGAACACGGGTTACCGCAGCATCCTGCACGGTTTCCAGCGGAACTGCCAGAGTACTTCATCCGTATGCTGACTGATCAGGAAGACATGGTGTTTGACCCGTTCGCCGGGAGTTGCGTCACCGGCGAAGTTGCGGAACGTCTCAACAGGCGTTGGATGTGCTGCGACCTTGTTGAAGACTACTTGAAGGGCGCTCTCGCTCGTTTCAAACACGCGGACTCTCTTTTCCCGGAGATAGGGAAGACGCGAGACATTGCGTATAAGCTCTATCACCCTTCAGCCATGTGGGGGAACGGCAGCGATCAGCCATTGCCAGTGGATGGAGGGAAAAGACGAAAAAACGGGCAGACGATCACCTACCCCGTGATAGAACCGGAGACAGTTGAGGAAGTGAGGGAAAAAGATAGCAGAGGGAAATTGAAGTGCGCGAAGCGGGAACCGCGCAAGAAGAGCCATCTATACACGAGAGTATAGAACTATGCCAGCGGTCAGACCGGATGTCCTTATTGATGCCATCCTGGATGCCTTTCAGGACTCGGGGGCTTCTGGGTTGCTGATCTCTGCACCGTCTCGACATCCCCGCCGTTTCGTAGTTCAGACGGCAGGCAGCAGTGTTGAGGTATGGGTATATGCCTGGACACTAACCCATGGCGGCCGTCCGGGTCTACCGGACGAGTACCGAATTCAGATGACGACGGTAACATCCCCGCTTCCTCTTAACCCGAGAGGGTATACCGTACTTCTTGGTTACGAGCCGAATCTGAAGATGTTTGGAGGTTTCGATCTTCGCCGCCATCAAAAATTCACGACCGGGTCGCCTTCGGTACAAATTGACATCAGGTGCATTCACAAGGCCTTGCAAGACGGACTGGCCTTCGATCGAAAAGGCAACGACGAAATCGCTGTGGGCATTCGGCCTGACCAGATTGTCAACTACATTGCGAATGCCTCGGAATTGCACCGCTTAGGGACGAGCGCCAACATGTATGGGTTGCTTGTTAAGGCGTCAGCTCTCGATGTGATTTACGAAAAAGAACTGGCACGACTGCCGCAAGAACGTCGGAAGATTGTTTCAATGTTGAACCGGCTCTCCAGGGCGGCCTGTTTCCACCAGCAGGTCTTGACAGCGTATGGGAATCGCTGTGCCGTGAGTCGGTTCCAACTGCGCCTCGTGGACGCGGCACACATTCTGCCGGTTGGAGCGGAAGGCAGTACCGACAATGTTCAGAATGGACTTGCCCTTTCACCAACATTCCATCGGGCTTTTGACAACGGGCTGGTTTTTCTCGATGAAAAATACGTCATGCGGATAAATCCAACAAAAGAACTGCAACTTGTTACGTTGCGCTTGGACGGGGGGCTTCGTGACTTGAAGAGTCTGCTCAACAAACGAATCCATCTGCCTCCGGACCGGCGGCAATGGCCAGAACCGGCCTTCATCCGAAAGGCCAACAAGTATCGCCGGATACCTGCTTAAGAAGAGATAGATTCAAAACCGCCTTCAACACTGCGCTGGTTCCGCTATGCTTGAACGACGAGGTTGAGGCGGAGCGTACCGTATTTCTTTTGATAATCTTCAAGAGATCTAATTTCACCAGCTGTTTGTATGTAGATATTATCAGCGTTTTTTTACCTACAGGCATCTCGAGAATCCGGTGACAGACGGGTTATTGTCACGTTTTAAGCCCCCGCACTCTCCTACCAGTCCTTGACTATCACACCGACACCGATGCGGTTCGTGTAGTGGTTATAGTCGATGAGGCTCTCCCCGTATCCCGTAAAATACTGGACGTAGCCGTTGAGGTGCTCGATCAGGGGGAAACTCACCTCGAACTGAAGGGCGCTGCGGTTCTCGCTGAAGCGGACATTGTTCCTGAACATCAGTGCAAGATGGCAATCCCTCCAGACGGTCGCCGCCCAGATCTCCCCGTAGCCCGGGCAATATGCCACCGACGCGCCTTGATTTCAAGATCGTTTGATTTGTCTTGACACCAACCTGCCGTCCCCATACACTCGCTTCCACCGAAGAGGTTTGCGCTTGATTTTGAAGAAGGACGATTGTGAACGAAACCATGATCGCAGGCATCGATAAACGCTCGCAGGCTGTTTTTCTTCTCGTAGCCGCAGCCGTTCTCTGGAGCGCGGGCGGCGTCCTGATCAAAGGAGTTCAACTGCCGGCCCTGGCGGTTGCCGGATTCAGGAGCGCAATCGCCCTGCCGGTCCTTCTCGTCTTTTTCGGCTGGCGGGCCGTCAATTTCTCAGCCGACCAGTTTGCCGGCGGGGTGAGTTACGCGGCGACGGTCATCCTTTTCGTCTGCGCCACCAAGCTCACCACCGCGGGCAATGCCATCCTGTTGCAGTATACCGCGCCTGTTTACGTGGCGCTCCTTTCCGGGTGGTTGCTCAAGGAAAGGATCCGCTGGTTCGACTGGACGGCCATCGCGGCCGTACTGCTTGGCATGTCGCTTTTCTTTATCGACAAACTGGGCGCCGGCGGTCTGGCCGGCAATGTCCTGGCGGTGCTCTCCGGTGTTGCCTTCGCCTTTCTCGTCCTGTTCATGCGCCGGCAGAAGGACGCCTCGCCGGCAGGTTCCGTGATCGTGGGCAATCTGATGACTGCCCTCGTCTGCCTGCCGTGGATGGCGGCGTCCCCGCCCGGCGATTCGGATTGGGTTGGGCTTGCGCTTCTCGGTTTATTCCAACTCGGCCTGTCCTACGTTTTTTACGCCTGGGCCATCAAGAAGGTGACGGCGATGGAGGGAATCCTCATACCGGCGCTTGAGCCGGTCCTCAACCCCCTCTGGGCTTTTTGTTTCCTCGGGGAACGGCTCGGCCCCTGGGCGCTTTTCGGCGGCGCCGTGGTGATGCTCTCTGTCTTCTTCCGCGCAGTGATGGATTACCGGGGGACCGGCGCCGTGCCGGCGGAGGGGTGATGGCAAAAGTCGCCTTGCAGGTCTTCGGCCTGGGCCAGTGCTCACTCGATTATATCGGGGTGGTGGACGCCTACCCGCCGCCGGACATCAAGTGCGATCTGTCCGATACGGTCATCCAGGGAGGCGGGCCGGCGGCGACGGCGATGGTCGCCCTTTCCCGGTGGGGGCTTTCCTGCTATCTTGCCGGCGTCATCGGCGACGATGTCTTCGGCGGGATGATCGAGGCTTCCCTGCGCGAAGAGGGCGTCGACACGGGAGGGCTGGTCGTCCGCAGGAGCGCCTCCTCGCAATTTGCCTTCATCGCAGCGGAGCCCGTTTGCGGCCGGCGGACGATCTTCTGGCGGCGGCCGACGGGACCGGAAATCCGGCCCGAGGAAATCGACCTGTCCAGGCTCAGCCAGGCGCGGGTGTTTCACACCGACGGTCTTTGTCTGGAGGCCGCCCTCTATGCGGCCGCCAAGGCCAGGAAGGCCGGGGCTGCCGTGGTCGTGGATGCGGGGACGCTCCGCGCGGGTATGCTCGATCTTGCCAGGCTCAGCGACTGTTTTATTGTTGCCGAACCCTTCGCCAACGCCCTGACGGGAGGCCGCGACCCTGTGGAGGCCTGCCGAATCCTGGCGGACCTGGGGCCGCGGGTGGTCGGCGTAACACTGGGCAAGGCTGGTTATGTTGCTTTTACCGAAGGAAATTTTATTGAAAAACAGGCCTACCCTGTGAAAGCGGTCGATACCACCGGTTGCGGGGATGTTTTTCACGCCGGTTTCATCTACGGCCTGGTCAACGGATGGGACGCGGAAAAGAGTCTGGATCTGGGCGCCTGGGCGGCGGCGCGGGTGAGCCTTCATCTCGGCGGGCGTACGGGGATCCCGTCGCTTGCGGAGATCGGGCAAAAATATTCTGTCGACGGATGACGCCCTGGGATGAGACGGATTATTCACCTGAGATTATGGCCGGTCGTTGTCGCCGGGTTGCTGTTTTTTCTGATTTCTGCGCCCGGCGCGGATGCGGCCCGGAAGGAGGTCAGTCAGATGAAAAGCGTTCAAGATGATTCCATGCGCAGGCTTCCCGCCCCCGTTCTGAAGGGGAAGATGTCCCTGGAAGAGGTTCTGAAGAAGCGCGAATCGTTGCGGGATTTTTCTTCCACCCCCCTGACGGATGCCGAGTTGTCCCAGCTCCTCTGGGCGACGCAGGGGAAGACCAGAGGCTGGGGCGGCAGGACGGCGCCCTCGGCGGGAGCCCTTTACCCGCTGGAGATCTACGTCGTTTTGCCGGAAGGCGTGTTCCACTATTCTCCTGACGAGCACCGTCTTGCCCGCACGGCGGCGGGCGATCTCCGCGGCCCCCTGGCCTCGGCGGCCCTCGATCAGGCCTGCGTCCGGGAGGCGCCGGCCGCATTCGTCATCGCCGCCGTCTATGAACGGACGGCATGGAAATACTCGGGCAGGGCGGAGAGGTACGTCAAAATCGAGGCCGGGCATGCCGGCCAGAACCTCCTGCTCCAGGCAACGGCGCTGGGACTGGGCGCCGTCCCCGTGGGGGCCTTCCACGACGATCAGGTCCACAGGGTCCTCGCCCTGCCGAAGAATCACGAGCCCCTGTATCTGATCCCCGTGGGACGGAAGCGCTGATATTTTTTAAGGGATTAAATCATCCTGTCGATCTCGGCGAACCGGGCCTCGAGGCGTTTGCGGGAGACAGGGAAGGCGGTTTTGATCTCCTGCGCGAATAGGGAGACCTTGTACTCCTCGATCATCCATCTCATCTCCTCGAGCGCCCGTCTTTTCTCCTCCGAGGCATGCGGGGGGAGACCTCGGATGATCTCCTCGCGGCGGTCATTCAACTGCCTGATCTCTTCTCCCCGGATCAGGGCTTTTTCGAGATGGACCGCCCCTCTCTGCGCCCGAACAGCCAGGGCGCGCAGATAACGTCTGATGTGGCCGAGTCTTTCCTCGTCATAGAGGATCAGAAAATCCGGCGGGAAGAGCGCCGCGAGTTCTGCGCGCAGACCGGAGAGGAACTTAAGAACAGGACGGTTCCCGCGATTGGCGGCCTCCAGGGTCCTGAGGAGTTCCTCCGCCTCGTACAGGGCTTTAAGCGGCGGACCGGCCAGGCGGAGAATCTCCTGCCCATGCGGCAGTATCCGCGAACGTACCTCGTCGGCATGGGCCGCGAAGGCTTCCCCGGTGCGGATATCCGCCGTGAAGAGGTCGTGGACTATCTTCTCGAAGAGGGCGTTCTCAAGCGACTTGGCGCCGCCGAAAGCGGCAGACCACAGCTTCATTTCCCCGGCCGGGACGAGGGCCTTGTGCAGATGGCGCAGTTCCTCGCGAAAGTGCAGGGCGAAAAGCGCCTTCACGCCCCGGCGGTGGGATTCCCTTGCCTCGGCGGTGGAAAGAAACAGGCGGATCTGGATGTCGCCGGCTGTGGCCTCAAGACCGGGATAGGCGATAACCGCCGGTCCCGCCGCGTCGGGCAGGTGGATGCTCTCCGGCAGGTCGCCGAAATCCCAGACGGTCAGGCCCGATCTTTCCCATTGCCGGCGCGCCTCCGCGAGGGCCTGTATCTCTTCCGCCCCGGCAAACCCCTCCTTGAGAATTTCGACATTCCGCCCTGCCGCAAGCTCCCGTCCCTCGGCGTCCACCACGGCGAAACGGAGCCTCAGATGGTCGTCGAGGGCCGCAAGCGGCCAGCGGTCGCCGGGGATATCGATCCCGAATCTCCGGTGGATGAACCGGCCGAGGGCGGTCGGGAGCGGGCCTTCGCGATCCATCTCCGCCAGGATGATCTCCGCAGTCCCGGCGAGGGGCAGGAGCCTCTTCCGGTATTCCTTAGGAAGTCCCTTGAGGAGGGCCAGGACCTTTCCCCTCAGCAGACCCGGAACGGTCCAGTCCAGCGACGCGGCGGGAACGGCGGAGGCGGCCCGGGCCGGGATCTTCAGGGTGACGCCGTCCTCCGACTTCCCCGGCTCGAAACGGTAGACGCAAGCCAGCCGCCAGCCGCCCGCCGAGACGGTCTCGGGGAATAGGGCGAGTTCGTCCGGATCGGGCTGCTTGCAGAGCAGGTCCTCCTCCCGCATCCGCAGGAAGCCGTCGTCGCCCCGGTCGCGGACGAGGCGCTGCAGGGTCCGGATGTCGAAGATCCCCGGAAGGCGCTTTTCATAGAACTCGGCGATGGCCTCCTCGGAGACGAGCAGATCGCGCCGGCGGATTTTGTCTTCCAGACCGGAGAGCCTTTCGATCAGCGCCAGGTTGTGGGCGAGAAAGGGCAGGGGTCTTTTAACGTCCCCCTCGACAAGGGCGCTGCGGATGAAGATCCGGGACGCCTCTCCGGGATCGATGCGCCCGAACGAAACGGACCTGGCCTCCACGACGGTCAGGCCGAGGAGGGTGACCTGTTCGGAGGCGACTACCTCGCCCCGGTCCTTTTCCCAGTGCGGCGAAAAATAGGCGCGGCGGCACAGGTCCCCGCCGAGTTCCTCCAGCCAGCCGCTGTCTATATTGGCTGCTGTCCGGGCGAACAGGCGCGTTGTTTCCACCAGCTCCGCGGCGACGATCCACTTCCCGCTCCGGTTGAAAAGCCCGGAGCCGGGAAAGAGCATCGCCTGGCGCCCCTGGGCGGCCGTGTAGAGGTTCTTTTCCTTTTTAACTGCGATATGACCGAGGAAGCCGCTCAGAATGGAACGATGGATCGCCGCGTAAAGCTCCGCCCCCTGCTTCGTCAGTTCGCCGGGGGGCTTCGGAAGAAGTTTCTGTTCAGCGAGGATGGCCAGGAGCTGGTCATGGACGTCCCGCCACCCCCTCATCCGCCGGTAGGAGAGGAGGTGCTCGCGGCAGAAGCGGCGCAGCCTGCTCTGCGATCCCTCCGCCCCCCCGGCCTTGCGGCAACGCTCCCACAGGTTGAGCAGGGTGACGAAATCTGAGGCGGGGTCCTTGAAGGGGGCGTGAAGCCGGTCGGCCTCGGCCTCCTTTCCGGCCGGCCTCTCCCGCGGATCCTGGATGCTCAGCGCGGCGGCGATGACGATGACCTCCGCCAGGCATCCCTCGCCCAGCGCCGCGAGGACCATCCGCGAGATCCGCGGATCGAGCGGAAGACGCGCCATGATTCGTCCCCGTTCGGTGAGGGACCAGGGATGTCCGGCTATGGCGGGCGCCTGAAAATCGTGATCACTACGCGCGCCTGATATTTTTCGCGCCGTCGGGACGCGCCGTTCGGATTGCGCATGTGTTGCGTTAATATATTCTTTTCTCCCCGCTTCTATTGCACCAAGTTCCAGCAGGATGTCGATCCCGTCCCGGACGCCCTTCGGGGAAGGAGGATCGATGAAGGGGAAGGCCTGGATGTCGCCCAGATTCAAGGCGAGCATCTGCAGGACGACCCCTGCCAGGTTGGAACGGATGATCTCCGGCGGCGTGAAGAGGGGGCGGCCGAGATAGTCGTCCTCGGCGTATAGACGGATGCAGATTCCGTTCTGGACGCGCCCGCAGCGGCCCTTCCGCTGATCGGCGCTGCTTCGCGAAACGGCCCGGACCGGAAGGGAGGCCGTGCGGAAACGGGGGTTGTACTGGGAGATGCGGGCCAGGCCTGTGTCGATCACGTAGCGAATGCCGGGTATGGTCAGCGACGTCTCCGCCACGTTGGTCGCGACGATGATCTTTCTTTTCGCCAGGGGCTGAAAGACCCGCTGTTGCTCGCTGCCGGTCAGCCGGGCAAACAGGGGGAGAATCGCTGCCCCTTCACCGAACCGGCCGGCAAGAATCCCGCGGGCCTCCCTGATGTCCTGCTCCGTTGGCATGAAAATCAGGATGTCTCCCGGTTCGCGCCGCCGGACGATTGTCTCGACCGCCCGGACGGCGGCGTCGACATGGGTCATCTCCCCCTTTTCCTCGAGTTCGTGATCGAGGGGCTCGTAACAAACCTCCACGGGGTATAGCCGTCCGGAAACCTCGATTATCGGCGCCCCGGAGAAGGCCCGGGAGAACTTTTCCGTGTCGATTGTAGCCGATGTAACGACGACGCGAAGATCGGGCCGCCTGCCGAGAAGATTCTTGAGGATTCCCAGGATGAAGTCGATGTTGAGGCTCCGCTCGTGCGCCTCGTCCACTATGATCGTATCGTACGCCCGCAGCATGGGATCCCGCTGCGCCTCGACGAGGAGGATGCCGTCGGTCATGATCTTCAGAAAGGCGTCCCGCGGCGCCCGGTCGGCGAAGCGGATCCTGTAGCCGACCGAGCGGCCCACCTCCTCACCCATCTCCTCGGCGATCCGCCGGGCGACGGTGGTCGCCGCGATACGCCGGGGCTGCGTGCAACCGATCAGGCCGGCGAGCCCGCGGCCGGCCTCCAGGCACATCTTCGGGATCTGCGTCGTCTTCCCGGAACCAGTCTCCCCGGTGATGATCACCACGGGATGCTTGCGGATCGCGGCAACGATTTCCGCTCTCTTTTCCAGGATCGGGAGGGCAGGGGGATAGATGAGCCTCGGCAGGCGGGCGCGTCTCTCCTCGCTTCTTTTCTTTAGAGCCTCAGACCGGTGCAAATCTCTCTCCGTTTCCCGCCGGGCGGGTGCCCGGACCGTTTCATCCGCAGGATCATACCTGCACCGTTTGCGGATGTCATCAGAAAATTCTCACCCGGAATGGGGAATTGCTCGCAAAAAAAGTGGCGAACGTTACATCAGTTACGGGACGCACGGGTTTCCCTATTGATTTTGCACGTATATTCATCTATAGTTACAACAACTGAAAGACATCGGTTACTCACCGCCACCCCGACCCTCCCCCCTCAGGGGGTAGGGGAGATTATTGATTCCCCTCAAGAGGGGGATTGGGAATTATTGCTGGTTCGTTATCTTTCCGGAAGGAGGAGGGAATGCCGCTCGTCACGTTTTACTTTCAACTCCACCAGCCTCTCCGCCTGCATCCGGACCGGGACAAGTTTCTCTGGGAAGATAGGAACCGGGAGATATTCCTGAAGGTCGCGGAGAAATGCTATCTCCCCGCTCTGCAAATGTTTGCGGAACTCATCGCGGCCCACTCTGCCTTCAAGATCACCCTCGGGATGTCGGGGACCTTCCTGGAGCAGGCCGAGCTTTACCGGCCCGAGGTCATCCGGGCGCTTCAGGATTTGATAGAGGCGGGTCAAAAACGAGACCAGATCGAGTATCTCGACGAAACCTACTACCATTCCCTGACAAGCCTTTTCGAGGACCCCAGTAAAAATGAATTCCGCGATCAGGTCTCCCTTCACAGGGATAAAATCAGAAAACTCTTTGGGATCGCCCCGATCTCTTTCCGCAACACGGAGCTTATGTACAACAACCATATAGCAGCCGTCGTTGCCGATATGGGCTACAAGTCCATCCTCTGCGAAAAGCGGAACGACATGTACACGCGCGAGGGAGAGACGATATCGCCGAACGCCGTCTTCCGCGCGCGCAACACCGGCCTCATCGTCATTCCCAGGAACCGCGAATTGAGCGACGACGTCGCCTTCCGCTTTCCCCACGCTCCCGTAACGCCCGAACGATATGCCGAGCACATCGCCCTGATCGACGGCGAGGCGGTTATGTTGGGCTATGATTTCGAACATATCGGCGAGCATATCTGGAGTGATAAGGGGATCTTCGAATTCTGGCGGGGTCTGCCGGCGGCGCTCGAGAAGCATCCGAACGCGGTCGTTTCCAATCCTACCGAAATCGCCGAGCGCTTCCGCGAGGCGGATTGCCCCATTCTCGATATTCACGGCCTGGCAACCTCATCCTGGGCGGACGCCGGCCGGAACACCTTCGGCTGGCTGGGGAACATCACGCAGTACGAACTTTTCCGCGACATCGAACAGTTGGAACAAGACGCCCGCCGGGCGGGGGGAGAGCTCCTCACCCGCTGGCGCAATCTCACGACCTCGGACCACGTCTATTTCCTGCACGAGAGGATCGGGGAGGACCACGCGGTCCACGCCTACTTCAATCCCTACGGCGGCTCCATCGCGCAGCCGGCGCACGTCCTGACCCGCAAAATCGACGATCTGGAAGTGGCCGTCAAGCGCTTCGAGGTCCTTAAAAAAAAAGAAAGAACGGCCATCCTGATCATCTCCCCGGAGACGGGACGCCTCCCTGAAGACATGGGAGGGCTTGCCCGGTTCATCTCCGGCAAGAGCGGCGGCCAGGGGGAGGTGGTTTCGGCCCTCTGCGAAGGACTTACCGAACGCGGGCTGGACGTCCACCTGGCGACTCTGAACCTGATGAAGCGGTTTCAGCGGGAGATGCAGATGAGCGATCGCCAGTGGCGCGAGGCGCGCTACAGGATCGATCCCGAAAACATCCATCTGATCAGCTCGTCCGTCTTCGAGGACAACCTGAGCGCCTATTCCGGCGATCCCATCCTGACGGCTGCCGAATTCCAGAGAGACATCGTTAAGAACGTCATCAAAACCGTCCGGGCCCGCAGCGGGGGAAGGCTCATCGTCCACAGCCACGACTGGATGGCCGGCGGCGCGGTAACCGCCTATGCAAACGCCACCGGCCTGCCGATCCTCCATACGGTCCACAACGTCTTTACGGCTTGCCTCCCCATCGACATCATGGGGGGGATCAACCTCAACCGGATCCACGAGCTGATCTATTTCTGCGACAAGGATGGCAAGATCTGCATAGATTGCCAGGCCACGGCGATCAAAAACGCCACGATAATCAACTTCGTCGGCGAGAGGTTCCTCCGCGAGGTGGTGGAGGATTATTTCCTCGACCGGGAGCTCGTTCCGCACGGCGTCCGCATGGAGGTGAAGGAGAAGCACCGGCACGGGGCCGCCCGGTCGATCATAAACGCCCCCTCCTCACTGATGTACCCGGAAAAGTGCGAGGCCCTCGTCCGGAAGTACGGGCCCGACGAACGGATTTTGGAGGCGAAGCGCGAGAATCTCGTCGAGTTTCAAAAAAGGACCGGGCTTATGGTCAATCCGCAGGCCCTTCTGTATTTCTGGCCTTCCCGGCTCGATTCTTTCCAGAAAGGGGTGGATCTCATGGAAGAGGTTATCCATGCCTTCGTGGAGAGGCATCCGGAGGTGCAGATCGCCATCGTGGCCGACGGCGTCGGCGACGACCGGAGGCATGTGGAGATCATGGGACGGATCGCCTGGAGCTCCGGCGGGCGGATCGCCTACCACCCCTTTCAGGAGGAACTGTCGTTGCTGGGCTATGCCGCCGCCTGCGACGTTTTCGGCGCGTCGCTGTACGAACCCTGCGGCCAGATCGACCAGGTGGGGAATATCTTCGGAGCGACCGCCACCAACCGCGACACGGGGGGGTATCACGACAAGATCCGCGAGCTGAGACTCAAGGAAGACGGCGCCCCTCAGGACGTCGGCAACGGCTTTCTCTTCCGGGATTACGACGCCGGCGGCCTCTGGTACGGGCTGGAAAAAAGCGCCGCCTTCCACCGCAGGCCCGACGACGTCCGGGAAAAGCAGCTCCGGCGGATAATGAGGGAGGCCCGCGAACATTACAGCCTCGGGCACATGATCGCCGAATACATCCGGATTTACGAAAACCTCAACGGCGGCCGGCCTCTCTTTTAGAAATCCGGCATCCGGCCTTTTTACGTAGCCGCCAGGCTTCATGCCCGCCGAGTAGGGCGGCTTCGTAAAAAGGCCGCAGGCAAGGCGCGCGAGTCCTGAGGAGTGAGGCGTACTGTTGTGTACGCTGCAACGACGAAGGGTGAAGCGCAACGCAGCATCCGGCCTTTTTACGTAGCCGCCAGGCTTTTCTTCACGCGGCCGGCTATCTCTGCCACCCGGCGCATCGCCTCCCCCTCGTCGATCGTCAGCAGTTTCCGATCCCGCATGACGACCCTTCCGTTGATGAGGACCGTATCGACATCCGCAGCGTTTACCGCATAGACCAGGTGCGAGTATTCGTTGTAGATCGGCGTCAGATGGGGTTTGTCCAGTCCGATGATCGCAATGTCCGCTTTTTTGCCGGGCAGAAGGGCGCCCACCTCTCCGCCCATGCCGAGGACGCGGGCGCCCTCGCAGGTCGCCATCCTCAGAACGGTCCTCGCCGACATCGCCGTCGGGTCGAGAAGGGCGACCTTGCCCAGTTTGGCGGCCGTGTCCATCTCCTGGAACATATCCAGGTTGTTGTTGCTGGCGCAGCCGTCGGTCCCCAGACCGACCGCGATCCCCGCCGCGATCATCGCGGCGACCGGGGCGACACCCGAGGCGAGCTTCATGTTGCTCTCCGGGTTGTGGACGACGCGGCAGCCGTGCTTCGCGAACAGGCGAATGTCCTCTTCCTCCATGCAGACGCAGTGGAAGGCGATCAGACGCTCCGTGAGCCAGCCGATTTCCTCGAGAAAGCGCAGGGCCGGTTTGCCGAACCTTTCCCGCAACTGGTCCTTTTCCGCCCTGTTCTCCAGGAGGTGTACGGAGTAGGGAACCCGGAATTCATCCGCCAGCGCCTTGGCCTCCCTGAGAACGGGCGGGGAGCAGGTGTAGAGCGCATGGGGCGCGACGAGGAAGCGGACGAGCGGATCGCCGGCCCACTTTTCGAGAAGGCCGCGGGCGCAGGCGAGCCCCTCGGCCGGCGTCCTGGCGTTCGGCGACGGAAAATCGAAGAGGCCCTCGCCGAGCAGGCAGCGCATTCCCGCCGCCTTCGCCGCCTGCGCAGCCTCCTCCTCGAAGAGGTACATGTCGCAGAAGGTCGTCGTCCCGGAGCGGATCATCTCGGCGCAGGCCAGCAGGCTCCCCCAGTAGACAAGTTCCGGATTCACGTTCCGGGCTTCGGCCGGGAAGATATAGCCGTTGAGCCACTCCATAAGTTCCATGTCGTCGGCGATCCCGCGGAAACAGGTCATGGCGGCATGGGTGTGCCCGTTGACGAGGCCGGGCATGATGAGGGAAGCGGGAGCAACGATTCTGTTCCGCCCGAGGTAGCGCTCCCGGATCTCCGCCAGCGGCCCCGCGGCGACGATACTGTCCCCGTCGACGGCGACCACGCCTTCCGGGATGACGGTGTCCGCGTCGTCCATCAGCACAACCCTGCCGCCTTCAATTAGAATATCAACCTCGATCATCTCTTGCTTCTCCTTGTGTTCAGCATGAATTCCTTGACACCCTTTTCCGGAGGGCATATAAATTCTTGCCGCAATAAAACAGGCCTGGGTGGCGGAACTGGTAGACGCAAGGGACTTAAAATCCCTCGGCCCTCGAGGCTGTGCGGGGTCGATGCCCGCCCCAGGCACCAGGAATATCATATCGATCGAGTAGTATTGGTTGCCATTAATTTGTCACGTGACACTTGTCAAGAATTTAATGACAGGCAACAGGCTCTATAATTACCCCCCAAATAGCCCCAAAATACTTGACAAGGCATGACTTTGCATTTAATATACTTTGCGACTGAATTCCATCAGTTTAGGGGACATTTCACCTTGCTCATGTTGAGCTTTCTTGTTTCTTCATTTTATGCTGACACCGGCGCCGTGATTGATACCGCCCAATTATAGAACCTTCTGACAACTGACAGCAAAGCGATTGTTACAGGACGGGCAACGCATTTTTGCCCCAGTAAATTCGGTGCAGCCGCCGAAATCCGGATGGGAGCAAACAAACGTCGGCCCTTGGTATCGGATAGACCTCTTTACTTAACTCAGACAATCGAAAGGAGGAATGGTGATGGATAAGCTGCTAAGGATCAATATGAGCGCCGACGATGGACCGGCAATCAGCACGTCGCCTATGGGTGACTACGCCGGCTTGGCGGGACGGGCATTGACGTCCGCCGTCGTTTCGCGGGAGGTGCCCCCTCTCGCCCACCCGCTGGGCGAGGACAACAAGCTCGTCATTGCCCCGGGGATGTTGAGCGGGACCGCCGCCGCCATGTCGGGAAGGATATCCGTGGGCTGCAAGAGCCCCCTGACGGGCGGGATCAAGGAGGCCAATTCAGGCGGGCAGCCCTCCCAGGTCCTGGCCCGGCTGGGCTACGCCGCCATCATCCTGGAGGGCAAGCCCCGTGAGGACAACCTTTACAAGATCGTGATCAACAAGGACGGGGTGAAAATCGCCCCGGACAACAGCCTCAAGATGCTCGGCAACTATGACGTGGTCGAAAAGATGAAAGGCGAGTACGGAGACAAGATTGCCTGCATCTCCATCGGGCAGGCGGGCGAAATGAGGATGTCCGCCGCTTCGATCGCCTTTACGGACATGGAATTGCGGCCCACGCGGCACGCCGGCCGGGGAGGCGTCGGGGCGGTCATGGGCGCCAAAGGGGTCAAGGTGATCGTCCTGGACGACACGGGCCTTGCCAACCGCGCCCCGAAGGACCCCGAGAAATTCAAGGCCGCCAACAAGGCCTTCGTGGACGGCCTCAAGAAGCATTCGGTGACGGGGGAGGGGCTTCCCACTTACGGGACCAATGTCTTGGCAAATGTTATCAACGAGGCCGGGGCCTATCCTACCCACAACTTCCTCATGGGCCGTTTCGCCGGGGTTTCCAAGATCAGCGGGGAAACACAGGCCGAGCTGGAGATCGCCCGGGGCGGAGTAGCCACCCACGGCTGCCATCGGGGTTGCACGATCCGCTGCTCCGGGACGTACCTCGACAAGAACGGTCAGTTTCTGACAAAGCAGCCGGAATATGAAACAGTCTGGGCTCACGGGGCGAATTGCGGCATCGACGATCTGGATACGATAGCCATGCTGGACCGCCTGGACGACGATTGCGGCCTCGATACGATCGAGATGGGAGCGACGATCGGCGTGGCCATGGAGGCCGGGCTGGCGAGATTCGGCGACGGGCAGGCGGCCATCAACCTCATCAAGGAGGTGGGGAAGGGGACCCCTCTCGGAAGGATTCTGGGGAACGGGGCCGCCCTGACAGGAAAGGCCTTCGGCGTGGAAAGGGTTCCGGTGGTCAAGGGGCAGGCCCTGCCGGCTTACGATCCCCGGTCCATTCAGGGGATAGGGGTCACCTATGCGACGAGCACCATGGGCGGCGATCATACGGCGGGCTACGCCGTAACCGCAAACGTTCTCAATGTGGGCGGCTACGTGGACCCGCTAAAGCCGGAGGGCCAGATCGAGCTTTCCCGGAATCTCCAGATTGCCACGGCGGCCGTCGATTCCACGGGGATGTGTCTGTTCATTGCGTTCGCGATCATCGATCAGCCGGAGACCTTTCAGGCCCTGCTGGATCTGCTCAACTCATTTTACGGGATCAATCTAACGGCGGACGATGTGAGCGCGCTGGGCAAGAAGGTCCTGACGATGGAGCGGGATTTCAACAAGCGCGCCGGCTTCACGAACCAGCACGACCGGTTGCCGGAATATTTCAAGAAGGAACTGGTGCCGCCGCACAACGTGGTCTTCACGGTGACCGATGCGGACCTGGATCGGGTGTTCGACTGGTAGGCAAATCCATTCGCAGGACAGGCGGGGAGGGCAGGGAAGTCCTCCCCGCCGCCGTTAAAAGTCGTTCTTAAGGATAACGATCCCGTTAAAAAGTCTTAAAAGTCTTCAGAAGGGGACGGCTTTGTAAAAGGGCCGCAGGCAAGGCGCGCGAACTCCTGTAGGGAACGGTTTCAAACCGTTCCCTGCACTGGCCCACGCCGCAATGACGAGGGATGAAAATCACCCCCACCCCTCTCTCCCCCGTCGAGGGGGAGGGATACAGAGAGGGGGAATTTTCATATTCAAGGGCAAGGCATGTGCAACACGAAGGCCGTACCGGAAACGAGCCTGGAGCTGACCCTGCAATCCGGTCTGGTTTCTCAATTTTTCCCGCTCCTGCAGCGGGGAGTTGCGCTCAAGGTGCAAGTCGGCCTCAGTTTAAGAGATTTTCTTCGTGAAGAGCTCCGATTGTCCGAAGAATATATCGAAAGAAGAATCCAGACCGTATTCCTGGACGGCCGGCCCGTAGACGACCTGGAGGGGGGCGCTGTCGCCGACGGGGCCTCCTTGGCCCTTTCCGCCGCCCTGCCGGGATTGCTCGGCGCCACCCTGCGGCGGGGCGGCTTCTACGCCACCCTGCGCAGCCAGATCACATCCAGGCAGAATGAGGAATCTCAGGCTGTTCAAGAAGGACAGGTGACCCTCAAGCTCTTTAACCTGATCGTTCGCGAGCTGGGCCCCTCGCTTCTCGAACGGGGGATCGGGATTGGGGCACAAGAAACGGAGGATTTCTTCCGGGAGCGACCGGACGATTTCTGGGCTGGTTGCCGCCTGGCCCTTGTGGACGGCCGGGCCGTCGAACCTGTCCGGCTGCGGGATCGGCCATGGGGGGCCGGGCGGGTTTATTTAACGTTGGTAGCGGTCTGATCCACGTCATCCTTCTCCAATATCCCCTGCCGAAGAAGTTCTTTTTTTCGAATCCGTGATTTCCGGATGGCCCAACTTGTCGGTTTATGATATCAGTCCCTTCGGAAGGAGGAAGAGGCCGCATGGCGGCGGAGTGGCGAAGTTTAATCCGGGAACGCTCCCGAAAGATCGTCGATCCTGCAGGCCGGGAGGTCCGGGCCATCGAGGATCAGGCGGTTGAGGAAATCATTGCCGTCGGCGGGCCGGGCTTCCCTGAAATCTATACGGAGGCGTTGAGGCTCGGCATTTATCCCCGCCGGTATCTAAGAAACCGGGCCCTCCTTTCAGCGGGGGAACAGCTCCGGCTGGCTCAGGCGCATGTGGCCGTCGCCGGCGCCGGCGGGCTGGGCGGCCAGGTCATCATCCTCCTGGCCAGGCTCGGCGTGGGACATTTGATCTTAATCGACTCGGACCGGTTCGACGAGACGAACCTGAATCGCCAGGCGCTGAGCAATCGTCAGACATTGAAGCGGTTAAAAACGGAGGTGGCGGCAGAGACCGTGGCCTCCATCAATCCCGGGATAAGGGTGACTCCGCGCCAGGTCAAGCTTGATGCCGGCGCGGCAGGGGAGATATTGGCCGGCGCCGAGGCGGTGGTCGACGCCCTGGATAATGTGCCGGATCGCCTGATTCTCGAGGCCGCCTGCCGCCGGCTCGGGCTGCCGATGGTCCACGGGGCGATAGCGGGCTTCGATGGCCGGCTGATGACGATCTTGCCCGGCGATCCCGGCTTGAAGCAGCTCTACGGGACCGGCGGGCAACTCAATAAAAAGGAGAGCCCGGAGGCCCTTCTGGGCACACCGGCGGTGACGGCCGCCTTGGTGGGGACCTTGCAGGTAATGGAGGTCCTTAAGCTCCTGCTGAAGCGCGGCAGGCCGTTCCGGGGAATCATGGCTTATTTCGATCTGGAGAACGGCCGGTTTGAGGAATTTCTCCTTAACGGTGACCTGCAGTTTCATCGGGAAGGCGTATGAGACAAGAAGGATTTTAGCGGGGGGGCAATGTCTGATATCATCCAGGTAGAAGGAAATTCGACGGAATCGCTACGCCGCCTTTTAGTAGGCTTCGGAAAGCGTTTTTCACCCGGCCGGACGGTGGGAATCAAGGTCCACTGGGGGGAGAGGGGAAACACCGGTTTCCTTCACCCCCGCTACACGCGCGAGATCGTCCGGTGGCTTCAGGAATCCGGGAGCGAGCCTTTCGTTTTCGACACGACCGTCCTTTATTCCGGCGGCCGGCGCACTGCCTCCGACAGCCTCGAGACGGCCGCGCAGCACGGCTATACGGAGGAGTACCTCGACTGTCCGATCCGGTTGGGGGACGGGGACGGCCGCGACGTGGAGGACATCCCTTCCGGATGCAAGCATTTTTCGACGGTCCAGGTCGCCTCAGTCATCCGGAAAGCCGGCGGTTTCGTGATCTTCTCCCACTTCAAGGGGCATATGGGGACCGGCTTCGGGGGCGCGATCAAGAACATTGCCATGGGAATGGCCTCCCGCGCGCAGAAACAGCGGATGCACGCCGACGCCCATCCCGTTCTCAAGCCGGAGAAATGCAACCGTTGCGGCCTGTGCGCCGAGGTTTGCCCTGCGGGCGCCGCCGTCCTGCCCGAGAACGGCGACCCCGTGTACGATCTCGAGGCATGCATAGGCTGCTGCCAGTGCATCGCCCTCTGCCCGCAGGCCGCCCTGAAGATATTCTGGGAGTCGGATGAGACGGTCTTCCAGGAAAAGCTCGTGGAGACGGCCGCGGCCATCTGGAAGCAGATCGGGCCAAAGACCCTCGTCGTCAACGGGTTGATCGGGATCCTCTCGGAGTGCGACTGCCTGCCGGGAACGCATCCGGCCATCGCGGCTGATTTCGGCTTCCTCGGCGGATTCCACCCCGTGGCCGTCGACGAGGCGTCCCTGCAACTAATTGAAGCGGCGCCCTTTGACCGGGCGCACCCCGGCATCCCCTGGCGGAGGCAGTTCGCCTATGCCCGCGAGATCGGCTTTTTATAAAGTTCATTCTCCCGGATGACGAGACCGCGGCCGATGAGATGCTCCAGGTGCTTTTGCATGTGGACCCGCTCCCCGAAGTTAAAAAAACCCTTCGGCTCCCGCACCCGGCCGTAGATTATCCGGGCCTCTACGATCTCCGGGAGCGTTTTAGGGGTCTCTAACAAATCGAGAAGCTTTTTTTCCCTCTCCGCGATCACCGCTTCGTATGATCCCCAGACCTCCGCCGCCGGCCGCTCGAAGCAGCCCTTTTCATGGCCGGTCAGGACTACCGGAGCGTCGATTTCCTGGAGGCGGGCGAGGGAGGCCCGGGTCTGATCGATGTCGGAAAAAGTATCGCCGTACCACGGCCCGAAACGGGTGAGATCGTAATCCCCGGTGAACAGGACCCCGTGCTCGGGGAAGTAGAAGGCCAGATGGCCGGGGGTATGGCCCGGCGTCGCGAGCACTTCCACGTCGACATCCCCCAGGCGGACGGTCTCGCCCCCTATGAGGTTCCGCGCCGGTATCCGCGGCCGGAAATGAAACTGCTCCAGGATAAGCGGCGCCCAGAAAGGCTTCTCCTCGGCGTTGAAACCGTACCAGTCCAGGAAGACATCGAGATCGGCAAGGGGCGGCGCGTCCGTGGGAGAGACCCACAGGGGGAGGTCGTCGAAGAGGTCCAGGTGCATGAAATGGTCCTCGTGCCAGTGGCTCAGCCAGATCATCTTCACCTCCCGCTCCGCGCGGAGCCGGATGAGCCTCTCCCGGTTGGAGGCGGGATCGATCAGAATGCCCGCGCCCTCGATGTAGAGGGAATGGCAGAAGGGGTAGCGGCCCCGGTTGTCGCCGGGGAGGAAAAGGACCGGGCCGAAGGATCGTTCTTCCATGGAGATCTCCAATGAGGCGGATTTTTGTCAGGCTGAAAAACGCCGCCACTATAGAAGCGGCGAGCCGGAAATGTCAAGGGAAACAGGCGCCCCGCCTCCGGCATTTTCAGCCGTCATATTTTCTTGACCGGCCCGCAATTATACCCTATATTCCCGCATCTTTTTTGAACGGCTTCGCAAAAAGTCCGGATGCTGCGTTGCGCTTCTCCCTTCGTCGTTGCAGCGTACGCTAAAGTACGCCTCACTCCTCAGGGCTCGCGCGCCTTGCCTGCGGCCTTTTTACGAAGCCGTCCTGATAGCAAGGCTTTTAC
>Ga0172368_10000620_pt1 | contig 49946 bp, 61 predicted proteins | sample Lak11m_FD_114540 | JGI IMG/M metagenome (GOLD analysis project Ga0172368, IMG submission 114540) | Freshwater microbial communities from Kabuno Bay, South-Kivu, Congo - kab_022012_11m | ecosystem: Environmental > Aquatic > Freshwater > Lake | place: Democratic Republic of the Congo: South-Kivu... | reverse complement strand
TCTACAATTTAAAACGCTTACATTCATCGATTGGTTATAAATCCCCAGTCGATTTTGAGAAGTCGAAAAGTTTAAATATGCCACCTTAACTAATTGTCCACTCGAAGGGGCGCAGTCCAGATTGCGGAACGGTTCGATGTAGACCATAGTGTTGTTACCATGCACTTGAAGAAAATCTTTTCTGAGAATGAGTTACAGGATGATTCAGTATGTGCAGATTATGCACATACTTCAGAAGATGGCAGAACGGGGAAGTGAGGGTAAATTAATAAGGATTGTGATATATTATGATTAATAATATGGAAATGCTTTCAGGTTATAAACAAATCCTTAATAAATTTAAGCAAAAACTCCTTACAAGATTCAAAGATGAAATCATCTCTCTGGTTCTCTTTGGCTCTGTGGCCAGAGGCACAGCCGGAAAAGAAAGCGATATCGATGTGCTTATAATCATGAAAGATGTGCCCGATTCATATTATGAACGATTGAAACCTATAGTTGATATTGAACTTGAGATGCGAAAAGATGTGGAAGGGATGCCTCCTATTTTCAGCAGCATGATATTATCGCTTGATGAGGCAAATCAAAATCGTAATATTTTTTTAGACATGATCGATCACTCTATAATTTTATATGATACTAATGATTTTTTTAAAAATAGGTTATCAGAACTTAAAAACAGACTCGATCAACTCGGTTCAAAAAAAATCATACTTAAAGATTCTACCTAGTACTGGAATCTGAAACCGGATATTGTAGCCGGAGAGATTATTGAATTATGACTACTAACCGGGAGCAGGGAGAGAAATTAATTAAAAGAGGCGCAATGGATCTTTGAAAGAGACCTGAAGATAGCCGTAGATGAAGAAAATTATAACCTTGCCGTTAGACGGGCTCAGGAAGTTGTTGAACTTTCATTAAAAGGATGCCTGCGAATAGTTGGTATAGATTTTCCTAAAGTCCATGATGCTGGATATGTTTTTACAAAAGAAGTTGGAAAAAAATTTATTTTTCAAGAATGTTCTCTCAGAGAAATTGAAAGAATATCAAAGTGGTTAGCAGATGCAAGAGCACCTTCTTTCTACGGAGAAAGGGACTTCACAAAAGAAGATTCCAATAGGGCTTATAATGATGCTGCATTTGTACTGAAAGAAATCATGATCCAAACAAGATCGATAGAAAAATGAACCCGATAACAGAGACTAACTGCGAATTTATTCACCAGATTTGTTGCACAACAATGAAACCGACCGGCTGATTTAATTTAAAAACCACAAGTTAGCAAAGAACTTAATTTACGATACTCTTATTGATAATAAAAACCAATGATATATTTAATAAAAACTATCAATAATAAAACACGAATGAACAGGGGCTCATTATTGATAACTAAGCAGAATGGAGTGAAATATGTCTAAAGTAGCAATAATATACGATTCTGCAACGCATAATACCGAGATTATGGCAAAGGCGATAGCAGAGGGAGTGAAAGCCGAAGGAATAGAAGTCAGGATATCACATGTTCACGAGGCAAAAATAAAAGACCTTGAAGGGATTGATGGGCTGGTCCTGGGTTCGGGAACCTACCATCATGAAATAATGCCTGCTCTTGAGGTTTTCATGGAACAGGCAAAAAATGCTAAACTTAAAGGAAAGGTCGGGACAGCTTTTTGTTCTTATGGCTGGTCACCGGAAGTAGTAGACCTTATAACGAACAGGCTTAAAGGATATGGGATGGGAACGGTGGATGGATTACTAATTCATGAAAAGCCGGATGAAGCCGGACTTGAAAAATGCAGGCAGTTTGGAATAAAAATAGCAAAGAAAGTAAAAGGTGAATGAAATGGACGATACAGAAAGTAAGATATACGCCTGGGCAAAAGAATATGCACAAAATAATGACTTAAAATTAAATCCTGATTACGACATAGTGGTTCTTGCCATCAAAGGTCTTGCCCAGAACAAGAAAGAGTACGGGATTCAATATTGCGGCTGCCGCGAGGTAACCGGAAATAAAGAAAAGGACAAAGATATAATCTGCCCCTGTGTACACCGAAATCTTGATATCCGAAAAAAAGGTTCATGTCTATGCGGCCTTTTTGTTAAATGATGCAAAAAATTAGGAAAATGGATGAATTAAAATTAAGCGTCAACGCAGAGAGGGTACTCAAGCGACGCTACCTCTTAAAAGATGAGAACGGAAATATCTTAGAGACGCCCCTTGAGCTTTTTAGAAGAATCGCAAAAGCTATTGCTCTTGACCCAGGATCAGAAGAAGAATTCCTGGATATTCTCGTGAACCTTGAATTCCTGCCCAACACTCCCACGCTGATGAATGCAGGCACAGAGATGGGGCAGCTGTCGGCATGTTTTGTTATTCCTGTTGAGGATTCACTTGTCAGCATTTTTGAAGCCGTGAAAAGCATGGCGCTCATACAACAATCAGGCGGCGGCACTGGCTTTTCATTCACGCACCTTCGACCAAAAGGAGATATCGTAAAATCCACAAAAGGCGTGGCTTCCGGTCCTGTTTCGTTCATGCGGGTATTTGATACCACCACAGAAATTATCAAACAGGGAGGAAAACGGCGCGGCGCCAATATGGGGATATTAAGAGTTGATCATCCTGATATAATCGAATTCATAACTGCAAAAACAAAGGAAGGCTTACTCGCTAATTTCAATATTTCAGTGGCTGTCGATGACAAGTTCATGGACGCGGTCAAAGCAGACGGCGATCATGAATTGATAAATCCGCGAAATGGGGAAGTTGTAAAGAAGGTGAAGGCGCAGGATATCTGGAACTTAATTATAAAAATGGCATGGAGAACAGGTGATCCTGGCGTCATATTCATAGATGAGATCAACAGGCACAACCCCACACTGCAAGTGGGAAAAATGGAAAGTACGAACCCGTGTGGAGAGCTGCCTTTATTGCCTTTCGAATCCTGCAACCTTGGTTCGATAAATCTTGCCAGGATGATAAATAAAGGGTCGATCGACTGGGAAAAGCTTGAAAAAACGATAGTTATTGGCGTAAGGTTCCTTGACAATGTAATAGATATAAATAAATATCCACTTCCACAGATAGAGGAAATCACACGAGCTAACAGGAAAATTGGGCTTGGCGTGATGGGTTTTGCCGATATGCTAGTTCAGATTGGCACTCCTTATGACTCTGATGAAGCCATCAAGACTGCAGAGGAAATAATGAGATTCATCAAGGAAAAATCACATGCTACATCTCAAAAATTAGCGCAAGAACGCGGTATTTTTCCGAATTTCCAGGGAAGCATCTATGAAAAACCAATGCGCAATGCCACAACAACAACGGTCGCGCCTACAGGGACTATAAGCATCATCGCAGGATGCTCAAGCGGGATCGAGCCACTGTTTGCGGTTTCATATGTGCGAAACGTGCTGGAGGGCACAAAACTCATCGAAGTGAACCCATACTTTAAGGATGTTGCAAAAGAACGCAGTTTCTACAGTGAGGAACTGATGATGAAGATCGCAAAAACAGGGACATTGGCAGGCATCGATGAGATACCTGACGATGTGAAAAGGATATTTGTGACCGCGTTTGATATAGCTCCTGAATGGCATGTAAAGATGCAGGCAGCTTTCCAGAAGCATTGCGATAATGCGGTTTCAAAGACCATCAATTTCCGAAATGATGTGGATATCAGGGAAGTTGAAAAAGCTTTCATGCTTGCATATGAACTCAAATGCAAAGGCATCACGATCTATCGTTATGGGAGCAAAACGCAGCAAGTTTTGTACATTGGCCTTGGGGATTCTAAAGATAAATTCGTGGCTGCCGACCCTGAATATTCAGGAGGATGCCCGGGGCTGTGCCCTGTGTGATTATTAAACAAATTGCTTCACTTGAAGCAAAAAATTGCCGCAATTATTACAAATATAGAATAGAATCATCAAAAGTTGCTGGTTTCTGAACTGATATAAGTATTGAATTAATTATCAGGTATCTGGTGATACAATATTAACCAAATAAAAAGAAGGAATCGCCTTTGTCTCCGATAAAGGTAAAGCACAGAAAACAACCCCTGTCCTCAATACCTTGAGGGAATGGCGCGAATTTGAGTATTCAAGGGCGCAAAGAAGAACGCCGATACTTGAAACACTTGATTCCATGATCGCAAGAATTGAAAACGAATTAGCGGCTGGATTGAATAATAAACGAACAATTAATTTCAGAGGTCGATAAGATTGACAAATTTATTACTGGTATTATCCAAGGATCCATATACAACCGAGATACCAAATCTCGTTCTGGATATCGGATTAAATGCTAAAGCAAAAGGCAACAATGTTTCTATTTATCTTGTGGAGGACGGAGTTACCGCTGCAAGGAAAAGTGAATTCGGGAATAAACTCCAGGATGCTAAAAAGAAAGGCATCAAAATTCTCGCTGACGACAAGGCTGTGCAGTCAAGGGGACTTGATGGCAACCTGGTTGACTGGGTGCAGGCAAAGGAAATAGGCACACTCCTTGACCACATAGTTGAAGATAACACACGAGTGGCATGGTTCTAAGGTGACTAAAATGGCAAACAACGGTTATAATAAAACATTAACGATCGTATCGATAAACGGACCCTATCGCGATGAGGCGGCGTACACGCTTATCAGGCTCGCCCACGCTGCAAAGGAAAAAGGGATCAATGTTAACTTTTTCAATTACCTTGACGGCACATTGATCGGGCACCGCGACCAGGCGCCAAAAGAATTCCCCGTCGTGGAGCAGCTCTTTGGCACAGTGCTCAAGAAAGGACTGAAAAATCCCAAGGCTGATGCCATAGCATGCATTAAATGCACAGATGCCCGCGGTGTGACAAAACAGCAGACAGAAGGCGTTGTCATCGGTGGACTTTACGATCTTGGTGAATGGACAGCAGAATCAGATAAGACAATATTATTAGGATGATAAAAATGAGCAAGAAAGTAAACATAATCGTGACCCAGCCCCCTTACGGCAAGGAAGATGCGTTCAGCGCGATCCCACTTGCGGAAACTCAGGCTGCCGCAGGTAATTCGCCGTCCATCACTTTTGTGAGTGGAGGCGTGCACTCTGTAGTAAAGGGACAAAAGACCAGCTACGGGGATGCTGCTGTATGGCAGAAAGATCTGCCAAGCATCGAAGCCAGCATCATTAAGGCAAAGGATAGCGTGAAGTTCTATGTACTGGAGGCTGACCTGAAGAAAAGAGGTGTATCTGACACCGAAATTATCGAAGGGATATCGAAACTTAACCTCGATGACCTCACAAACAGGATACTGGAGAGCGAAGTGACTCTGGTGTTCTGATATGGCAATAGTTCACGACTTTGAACTGGATGTAAGGGGTTTCATGCCCCTATCCTTTGATCAGGACAAAATAGCAGGTGGGCAATGAGCGTATTTGATCCGTTTGAGTATGAGTATGAAACCTATCCTTTGATACGGACAAATCAGCAGGTTGACAAACTTCAAAAGGGGCAGGTGCTAAAAGTCCTTGCAAACGACCCTGTAGCGCTGCAGAATATCGATGCCTGGGCAAAGAAATCAGGGAACGAACTGCTTGAAGTTGAGGTTATATGATGAAATTATATTATCTTTGTACGAAAAAGCTGATTTTCCTTTTAAAAAGCGAATAATTCTTACATTTTTTGCCTTAATACAAACTTAAAATATATTGTTATTCATACTATCACAAATGCACAAAATAGATGCCAGAGGTAAAGTATGCCCGTTACCATTGTTTTATACCAAGAAACAGATAGATGGGCTAAAAACCGGGGAAGAACTCGAAGTGTTAAGTGATGACGTTACTGCAAGAAATGCAATTCCTCAATGGACAAGGGAACATGGGCATGAAATTGTAAAGATCGAAGAATCTGGCAGCGATTTTAAAGTCATCATAAAAAAGCACTGAAATTAAGAGAAAAATCGTGAAATAAAAACTGTCTTTCGTAATTACTTTTTTCCCCGATATTCAATTAATGCAAGAAAGTTGATTTTTTTTTTTGAATTTTTTAATTATGGAACCAAAGCGGAATCTTTTGCTCCATTAATTCTGTTTTTGGATGAATCGAGACAACTGTTGCTGATTTATCTAACATTATATAGATTTGGAAAAATCTTGGAACAAAGAGGTTTTAAAAATGAAACAAATAATGGCTATACTTGCGATCATATTAATTTCGGCTATACCTGTGACAGCCGCCAACGCGACTAAAGTTGAGATACACGCAGTGGTTTTTGATGAGAGCTCAAATAAATATAATACCACATTGTTGTGGGATGCCCAGAATTTTACTGGTTTCTGGTATGCATCAGGCGGCGGAAAATCAAGCGAAATGCTTAAAATAGACCAGGATCCGTCAAGCCTGAAAACAGACAGCAGAACAATTAATCAAGAAAAACTCGTGTATAATACTGCTCGAACTGACCAGAAATATGTTGCTTTCAGTGAAAAAGGCAAATTGGTTGAGAACGGTCTTGAATATAGTACCAGCAAGGTCTTCACAAGAAATACTACGGGTGGATATTATGCACGCTTGGGATGGTTTGGAGATGTCTATGTAGCCGTGAACGGAAACGCAAATAAGCTGTCTAAACTTGTAAAAGACCAGAAGAAAGAAGAAAAGCAGACGTTAAAACTCGGTGAGACCTGGGCGCTTGGAGAAGGCTACAATCTCACCCTGGAGTCCATTGATACCTCAATATCCCCAAGGCAGGCATGGCTTAGCCTGAAAAAGGATGGCAAAACACTGGATATAAAGGTAGTTAATGAAGGTGAAGTCTACACATATATCGAGAAAAGCTTAAGCGGGGAATCCGGCGTGCCGCTATTTGTCACATATGTTGATAGTATTTTTTCAGACAAATCTGCCTTTGTCCAGCTAAAGTACACATGGTTGATATCTAATAAAGTCCTTGAAATAAAGACCGGGGATAAATTTGGCGTTTTTGAAGTAAAAGAAGCAACAGAAAACTCCCTGACCCTATATAATAAAGGCAGTCCAATAAACCTTGGCCAGGACTCGGTACAAACGCTTTATGGCGATCTTAAATTAAAAGTAGCCGATAGCGCAACAGCGCTTCGCTTTTATCCAACCCTTGAAAAAGTAAAACCCGGAAAATATGAATTAAGAGGTGGCGCTTATGACGAGAGCAAGTATAAGACTCTTGTATGGGATGCAGTAAGATTCCCCGGATTCTGGTATGCTTTTGGAGGGGGAAAATCAAGTGAAAGTCTTCTCGTTGATCAAAGCTCATCAACTTTGACCAATGCGAACCGGACTATTGAGGCCGAAAAGCTGCTTTATAATACATCCCGGACTGACCAGAAATATAAGGTATTCAGTGAAAAAGGCTTGAAAGTTGAGAATGCACTTGAGTATAATAGCACAACAAAGGAGTTCATAAATAGCAATAATGGAGGCTATTATGCACGCCTTGGCTGGTATGGTGAGCTTTATGTTGCCGTGAATGGCAAGGCGAACAAGTTAGCCAAAATAATAAAAGATCAGGATAAACAGGAAAAACAGACTCTGAAGCTTGGCACGACATGGAACCTTGGTGAAGGATTTAATCTTACAGTTGATGCTCTTGATGTAAGAACAAATCCAAGACAGGCATCGCTTTCCCTGATAAAAGATGGAGTAACATTAGATAACAAAGTAGTAAATGAAGGGGAAGTCTACACATATACCGAGAAAAACCTGAATGGTGAGTCGAATGTGCCAATATTCGTTACCTATGTAGAGAGTATTTTTTCAGGAGCGCAAGACTCGGAAATATTTGTGCAGCTGCGATACACCTGGCTTATATCCCGAACTGTTGTGGAAATAAAAACCCAGGACAAGTTCGGTGTATTTGAGGTAAAAGAATCGAATGAGAATAATGTTCTGCTCTATAATAAGGAAAACATAGATCTTGCCCAGAATGCTGTTATTGACCTTGGGAATGGATTAAAATTAAAGGTAGCTGACAGTTCAACTGCACTGAGATTCTACCCATATTTTGAACAGGTGATCCAGGACGTGCCAAAAGTAGATTTAAAAGCTGAAAATGCCAATGCAACCACCACATCTTTTGCCTCTATAACTTCCATTGGAACATCGACATCAGTCACAACAACTCCTTCAACTTCGTTACAGTCAGCTTCACCTGGTGCAGTCCAGGCAAGTTCGCCAGTAACAACACCTCGTGATACGGCTAAACCCCATCAATGGAACTGGATATTTTTTGCTGTGGCAGGTCTTGTAACGACGGGATATATGGTTCTTAGGAAGTGATGGGCATTGTGTGTATAGCTTTTTTACGAAAGCTGCGCAGTTGAGGGAGGATAGGGATTAGCTTTTTTTGCCCCTATCTTTCGCTTTTCCGAATAAACAAGACAACACTTGCTGATAAATATAGTGCTATATATCTGCTCTAAGACAATTGACAACTACTATGCCAACGATCAGCGAAAAAATTCTTAGCCACGCAGCCGGAAAACAAGTTGCTGCAGATGATTTTGTGATAGCTAATATTGATTATGCGATGGCGCATGACGGTACAGGCGTGCTTGCCGTGAAAGCCTTCAGGGAGATGGATATAAAGAAAGTATGGGATTCGGAGCGAATTATCATACCATTTGATCACTATACGCCTGCCCATACCGACAATGGTGCAAAACTGCATCAGGGTATAAGGCAATGGGTTCGCGAACAGGGAATTACCAACTTCTTTGATATAGGCGAAGGAATATGCCACCAGGTGCTTCCTGAAAATGGATTTGCCCTGCCTGGAAAACTCATAATAGGCGCGGATTCGCACTCATGCACATACGGGGCGTTCGGGGCATTTGCAACAGGTGTCGGGGCGACGGATATGGCAGAGATATTTGCCTCCGGAAAAATCTGGCTTCGCGTGCCGCAGACTATCAGGATAACGGTAGAAGGAAAGCTTTCAAAGGGCGTCTCGGCAAAAGACCTTACACTTAATATTATAAAAAACATAGGGACCGATGGCGCTAATTATAAAGCCATCGAATATTATGGGGAGACAATTCAAGGTCTTTCGATGGCGCAGCGTATGACTCTTTGCAATATGTCCATAGAAATGGGAGCAAAAACCGGTATAGTACCGGCTGATGAGATAACTTTTACTTTTTTAAAGGGGAAAGCAAAAGAAAAATATGAATCGGTTTATGCTGATGATAACGCTAAATACATCGAAGATTTGTATTTTGATGTGGCAAACCTTGAACCGCAGATCGCAAAACCGCATGAAGTGGATAATGTTTTCAATATAAGCGAAGTTGTTGGGACACCTCTTGACCAGGTTTTCATAGGTTCATGCACTAATGGCAGGTACGAAGATCTTGAGGTTGTTGCAAAGATCCTGCACGGAAAGGAAGTCAAGGCCAGGACGATCGTGCTTCCGGCTTCGCGTTCAATACTCATAAAAGCCACTGAATCCGGGATAATTTCAACTCTTCTGAAAGCAGGCGCTGTTATTGCGCCGCCCGGATGTGGGCCCTGCCTTGGCGCCCACCAGGGAGTGATATGCGAAGGTGAGACATGTCTTTCCACATCCAATCGGAACTTCAAAGGGCGTATGGGCACAGGAGGATTGATTTACCTATCTTCACCCCAGACCGCAGCAGCAAGTGCGCTTCGTGGTGAGATCGCAGACCCGAGGGAGGTTATTTGATATGACGATCAAAAATGATCATTGTAATATCACCGGAAAAGTATGGAAATTTGGCGATAATGTAGATACGGACGTAATTATTCCCGGTAAATACTTGCGGACTACTGAGATGATTATATTCGCAGCCCATGTCATGGAAGGAATAGACCCGCAGTTTTCAAAAAGAGTGCAAAATGGCGATGTAATAGTGGCGGGTGAGAATTTCGGATGCGGCTCATCTCGTGAACAGGCGCCCCTAGCATTAAAATACGCAGGAGTGGCCTGCGTGGTGGCGGGATCATTCGCGAGGATATTTTTCAGGAATGCTATCAATGTGGGTCTGCCAATAATTGAAGCCAGGATCGACTGCGAAGAAGGGGATACTATTGAAATCGATATGGGGAATGGAATAATTGTACGTGGAAATGTGAAATACCAGGCTATAAAACTTCCTGCGTTCTTGCAAGAGCTACTGGCCGATGGGGGGCTGGTGGGGCATCGGAAAAAGGTTGGTGTAGTTTAAGGCGCAAGGAAACGAAATATATGTGAAATGTCCAAATCCTTAACCGATGAAGTAAAAGCACCGACATCCACTGACCGTCGGTTGATGTACTACATCTCTCTTTTAGGTTTTTTTGCGATATTTTCAACTTCGATCTCGAAAAACCCTGTGCTTCCCCTCTTTATGCAATCGATTGGATCAAGTGATGCCGTCATCGGGCTGATTTCCGCAATCTCACCGTTTGCTGGCATCATGTTCAGTTTTCCGGTGGGAGTACTCTCAGACCGTCTCGGACGCCGACGCCTGCTTATCACTGCAGGAGCAATCTTCCTGATCGCACCGTTGCTCTACATCTTCATCGACCAGCCCCTCTGGATGATTCCTATCCGGTTTTTTCATGGCACTGCAACGGCAATCCTGGGCCCGGTCATATCTGCCATCATTGTCGAACGGTTCTTTGAACGAAAAGGGGAGATGCTCGGAAAGTACGCGTCATCAACCCTGATTGGCCGGACCTTTGCGCCTCTTACTGGCGGCATAATCCTGTCTTTCTTTTCTGCGTACCCGGGTCTCTTTCGGTTCCAGATGGTCTATGTTGCTGCCGCAATCGCTGCAGTTCCGGTCTTTGTGATGACCTTATTCTACAGGGAGAAAAGCGACCGACCTCTAAAAGTTATCACGTTGTCGGTATTTAAAGAGAGCTTTGTTAATTTCTTTTCCCATCGCAGGCTTCGGGGGATTGCCTTTGTCGATATGGCGACCTATTTTGCATTCGGAACATTCGAAACATTCCTGCCGATATTTCTCGCATCCAGTGGATTTGATCCATACCAGACCGGCATCATATTTGCAGTGCAGGTGTTAATGATAGCCACAACAAAACCTGTATTCGGCTGGATCGCCGATCGCATTGACAAACGAATACAGATATGCGTTGGTCTCCTCCTTTGCGGGATCGCGATCGCCGCCATCCCGCTCTCTTCATCCTTCTCCCATTTTATCGTAATCAGCATTGGGGCAGGCCTGGGCATTTCTTTGTCTACAGTCGCAACAAGCGCGTATGTGGCTGATCTTGCCAAAAAGGAGGAGCTGGGCGCATCCATGGGGGCGCTGTCATCGACGATGGATATCGGGCACTCGACAGGCCCAATCGTGACTGGTTTGATCATTACCGTTGCAGGGTTCACTGCCGGATTTTTTACAAGTTTTCTGCTGGTGGTGGTAGTCACGGGTGTGTTTGTTTGGTCGGGGTTTGAATAAGAGGAGGTAAGAAGTTTGCCTCAAACATTCGCTTTTCCGAATTAATACTGCAACACTTGCTGATTTCTATAGTGCTATATATCTGCTTTTTAGAGTTTAGGTGTGAAATTTTTCAAGGGCAACGAGCTTATTTTCAGATTCATGCTAATAAACATCAGCTCCGGTATCGCTGTTGGCATGATGAATTTTATTATCCCTGTGTATGCCCTGAGCCTTAATGCAACGTCCTCAGAAATAGGTATGATCAAAGGCTTTTCCGGCATAGGAGACGTGCTTTTTGTTTTACCTGCCGGTTTTATTGTGGATTATTTAGGTTCAAGAAAGACATATTCAGTAAGCTGCATTTGTAGTGCTGGGATAATAATGCTTTTGTCCCTGGCTGCTACTTCGAAGCTTATCTTATTTACGATGTTATTCTACGGCGTCTCAAAAACGTTCAGGATGACGGCGCTAAGTGCTGATTTTTTTTAATAATATGAATACTATCGGCATAAAAAAAGCTGGCTGGTACAAAGGTTCAATGACCATAGGGGCATCCTTAATCGGACCTATGCTTGGCGGGATAGCTGTGATAGCCTTTAGTTTTAAAAGCTATTTTCTTTTAACAGGCGCAATTTTACTTATACCATTCATGGTGATAAATGCCCGCTCAACGAATGAGATCCGTTCAGATGTGATAAAACAGAACCATAGTTTGATCGATAGTTCTAACCACTATAAGTCTCTTACAAAGAACAGGATCCTTGTTAGCGCAACCATAAAAAACGGCCTGAATACCGCATTTTTCATGACATTTACAGTTTTTATTACTGTGATGGTGATCAAAGACCTTGGTTTATCCCCGGGTATAGCGGCGGAGCTTATCACTCTGAAAGGTGTGTCCACGTTGATTGTAGGATTCTTCGGGGGTGCATACCTGCAGAAGAACAACAATAAATTATATTTATTCGCTTATATTACAACTATTTTTTCACTTCTTCTTTTAGGGCTTGGAACAGATACCATTCAGCTTGGGCTGGCATCGTTGATAAATGGCGTAGGTACAGGTCTGATCACCCTGATCAATTTTACAGAGGTCGGAAGTTTGGATGGGGAAAAAGGTAAGATAGCAGGCTTCTTTTCATTTGGCAACGGCGCTGGCGCGATCATAGGACCTATGCTTGGTGGAATAATCGCAGATGTGTACGGTGTCCAGGCGATTTTTCTTGCTTTTATGATTCCATTTAGTGCGTTGGCACTTCATACTTTTATTAGTGGTAAAAGAATTTGCTCCAAAAACATCAGCAAATTACCTGAAAATGTTGAAGAAAATATCATTGGGTAACACGGGTTATAAAGTTCAAAGGCAGTCCAGGAAATAGTTGCCTCAAACGTTCGTTTTTCCGAATAAATACGGTAACCCTTGCTGATTTATATAGTGCTATATATTTGCTTTTTAGAGTTTAGCCGTGAAAATTTTCAAGGGTAATGAGCTCATTTTAAAATTTATGCTCATCAATATCAGCACCGGCATTGCGATGGGTATGGTGAATTTGATATTACCTATTTACGCACTCAGCCTGAACGCTTCTTCCACGCAAATCGGTTTGATCAAAGGGATAACCGGAATCGGGGATTTACTTGTAGTATTACCTGCGGGTTTCATGGTGGATTATTTAGGCTCGAAAAAGATGTACTCAATAAGCGCTGTGATGTGTTCATCAATAATTGTTCTCATCTCATATGTATCCAGTATTGAACTTCTTCTCCTCATCATGGTCTTCTTCGGTATGGCAAGATCTATAAGAACAACTTCACTCAATGCTGATTTTTTCAAGAATATGAACACCATTGGCATAAAAAAAGGAGGTTGGTTCAAGGGCTCGATGAGTGTGGGTGTTGCATTGATCGGACCCATTCTAGGCGGGATAGCTTTAGTAGCCATGAGCTTTAAAAGCTATTTTGCACTTGCAAGTGTATTTTTACTTGCCCCGTTCTTAGTTATTCTTGCCCGGACAAATGATGGAAGCAATTTACCTGTTAAATCAAAAAATTTTAAGCTCGCAGATGCTTCAAATCATTATAAAGCACTTGCAAAAAACAGGGCTTTAGTTTCTGCAACGATTATTGAAAGTATTAATGGTGCATTTTTTATTACTTTTTCAACCTTCATCATTGTCCTTGTGATCAAAGACTTAAGATTATCTCCAGGCGTAGCTGCTATGTTAATAGCATTAAAAGGCATAGCAACGATCAGTGTGGTATTTTTATGCGGGCAGTTGCTTCGCAAAAATAATACTAACCTGTATTTGTTCAGCTTTATTGTAACCATTCTCGCTCTGCTGGTGTTGGGAATGAGCAGGGATACAATGCAGCTTGCAATAGCATCTGTTGTCCTTGGTATGAGCTCAGGTTTGATTACCCTTATTACATTTACACAGATCGGGAATATAGATGGAGAAAAGGGCAAGATAGCGGGCATTTTTTCTTTTGGTTTTGCCATGGGCTCAATATTAGGACCAATGTTGGGAGGAATAATTGGAGATTTTTTCAGCATACAGGCAATTTTCCTTTCGTTCATACCTCTCTTTGGTATCCTGTCATTATTTACTTTCATTGAAGGCCGAAAAAACAGAATTGAATCGGACATTATTGCCGCAAAGGCGCTGAATTTAGAATAAATGAGGCGATAGTTGCTGATTTCTAAACTGTGATATATCCACAGGGAATATTGAGTTTACTCTTAGTAAATAAGGAGAATAAAATGACTGAAAAAAATAATAAAAAACCAGCATTTGCCGGTGTGGATGTAGGCTCACTTACGACCAAATCCGTGATTGTATCAAACGGTACCATTCTTGGTTATGGCCTTATTCCTACAGGAATAAATACAGAAGAGAACGGTTTGCTTGCACTTCAAAAAGCATTGGATAATGCAAAGCTCACACGAGATGACCTGAAGTACATAGTCGCTACAGGTTATGGAAGAATTTCTGCGCCATATGCAGATAAAACAGTTACGGAGATAACCTGCCATGGGAGGGGAGCACATTACCTTCACCCTGCTACAAGAACAATAATTGATATGGGTGGACAGGACTGCAAAGCTATCCGCCTGGATGAAAAAGGCAATGTTACGGATTTTGCCATGAACGATAAATGCGCAGCAGGCACAGGGCGATTCCTTGAAATAATGGCGAATGTTTTCAAAGTAAAGCTTAATGATCTTGGTCCTCTGTCGCTAAATGCAAAAGAAGTCGTGCCTATGAGCAGCACATGCACTGTCTTCGCCGAATCAGAAACTGTTTCCCTTCTGGCAAGAGGCGAAAAACCAGAGAATATCATCAAAGGAATACACCATGCCATTGCCAACAGGGTATCAGGGATGTTTTCCCGTGTCGGTGTAGAGAGCGATGTTTTCTTCTCTGGCGGCGTTGCAAAAAATGTGGGAATGAAAGCAGCACTTGAAGGAGTACTTAAAGCCAAAATAGTTGCGCCAGAATACGATCCGCAGTTAGTTGGGGCACTTGGAGCCGCAGTACTTGCCAAAAGCTACGGCTCAAAGGTGTGAAGATGGTACTGGAAACTCTAAGAAGGATAGAAGAAGCCGTAAAGGAAAGACCTCAGGAGCTTGCCAAAGCAAGGGAAAAAGGTGCCAGGGTTGTTGGATGGTTCAATTATAATGTTCCTGAAGAAATAATCCATGCACTGGGATTGACTCCTATAAGGCTTGGAACAGGAGGAGATGACAGGTTAGTTGAAATTGGCAGCAGGTATATTTCAACAAAAAACTGCGTCTATGCAAGAGAGTTAGTTGGTCTGTTTGCAGAGAACCAGGATCCCTATATTAAGAATTCGGATTTAGTTGCCGTGGATGCAACATGCCTTCAGACGTATCGTGTAGCAGAGATCATAAAATATTTCTTCAAGGTCAATACCCTGATATTAGGCGTTCCGAGGAATTTCTACTTGTCTGAAGGACAGGAATATTTCACTAAAGAGCTTGAATTTTTCACACAGAAACTGGAAGAATTCGCAGGAAGCAAACTTGATACTAAAAAGCTTGCTGAATCCATAAAACTTTACAATGGCATAAGAAAAGCCACTAAAGATTTGTATGAATATCAGGCAGTAGTGCATCCACCTATAAAATGGCGTGAGGTCTTTGACGTAGTACATGCAGGATATTACCTTGATAGAGAGAAATATCTCTCATTGCTAAAAGAGCTGCTAATAGAACTGAAAGAAAAACATGGCAGTCCTGTGATCGGAAACCTCAACGGCGATGCTCGTATATTCATATCAGGGAGTATAATTCCTCCGAAGGATACGAAGCTGATAAATATTATTGAGGAAGTTGGTGGACGAATAGTGGGCGATGACCTCTGGTCAGGAATTAATCCCGTACTGGATGTAAATATAAAGGAGCCGTCTATAAAAGGCATAGCGGATGCTTATATAAATAGAGTTCCTCATGCAGCGCTGCCTTACCTTGATCTTGAAACAGACAAGCGACTTGCGAACCTGAAAAAGCTCATCAAGGATTCTCAGGCACAGGGAGTAGTTTTCCATACGTTGCGCTTCTGCGATCCCTTTTCTTTCAAAGCAGGCGAAACCAAGGAAGTGCTCAGAAAGGAAGGAGTGTCGCTGCTTGAGATTCATACAGAGTACGCAGACTCAGATGTCGAAGCAATAAGAACACGGACTGAGGCTTTTGTGGAAATGGTAAAGAATAAAAATCTATTGGAGGTAGAGGCATGAGTGATAATCAAAATTCTTTTAGGTATCCCGAAGAAATAAAACCTGAATTTATTAAGACAGAAGATATTGTTTTCAGAGACGGTTCCAGCGTATCGGCCTCGGAAATCTGGCGATTTATGACAGAGGAAGCACCTGTGAGATACCCATACGCATATTCTAACAATCGATACTATGGCAGGCGCCTGTCAAAGGATATTCGACTCCCAAGCAGCATAAAGCACAACTATCTGATGCTCACCATGAATGATCGAACATCTAAAGCGCGTGAGAACGGCACACCTATAATTTTTGTCCAGGGTGGACAGAGTGTTGATCCTTACTATGCCTCAGGCGGAATCGCTCTAAGACCTGCAAGTACAGGAGCGTGGGCTCGCGGAAAAGAAGAAGGATTGAATCTAAGGGAAGAAGAGCTCAGGAGCAATGATGTGCGTGAGAAGGCACGAAAGGCGATTGGCTTTGAAATATGCCAGAGTGCAGGTTATGAACACATACAGGAAGGAGATCTGCCTGTGGATATGGTGGCTCCATATCTTTGCCTGCGATGCTCAGATGTGGGCTATGGAGTGGAAGCCCATCGTCATGGGAAACGAAAACTCGACCTGTTCCTGGTGGACTATCCGCTTGACCATCAGAGAGAAAAAGAATGGGCTGTTGAATATGTTGCAAAAAACCTTCGCAGGCTAACACAGAAAATCGGCAAACTGGCCGGAAAAGAAGTTACTGAAGAAGACCTCCGTGAAGAGATCAAGCTTCATAATAAAGGAAGAAAAATTGCAATTGACGCAGCAGATTCCTGGTGGTCGGCCAGAGTAACTCCAACCAATGGTGCAGACCGCAGGGCAGTATTCCAGATGGGTGGAATGGAACAACATGGAGATCCGAATGCAAGTTTGACAGTTCTAAAAGAAGCTAACAAAGATATAAAAGAAAGGGTAAAACATTCGATAAAAGGCGAAGGTGTCGCAGACGATGCAAAGAGACTTTTCATTAGCGGATCCTGCGTGTTCCCGAACGATTTCAGGACCGAAGAAGCAGGAGGGATAATCGTCGCCAACGACAACCACTGGAGCGATATAACCACGCTGGTAGAAGAAACAGGAGATCCTTATGAAAAGTTAGCTAAAGCGATCATTTCCTATCCATATGAACAGCCCATCGAAGAGCGGGCGAAATGGACAGCAGGAGAAGTGAAGAAATCCAGATCTGATGGAGTATTGTTCCTTTACAACTGGGGCTGTAATACACAATCAGCCGTAGCAAGGATGCTTTGCGATTCCATACATGAAGAAACCGGTATCCCGACTATGATCATCGAACATGAGCAAAGAGGAGAACAGACCGAACAGCTACAAAACCGGGTTAATGCGTTTATTGAGATGTTAAATTAGAGCATATATAGGTGAACACATTGGACAAAATAAAAGCTGAGGGTGTTAAGAAAAAATTCAAGCTCAAGGAAGGCCAGCAGGTGAACAACAACGGCACGCCATCCAATGAAATAGAGGTGCTAAACGGCGTTGACCTGAGTATCAGAAAAGGGGAATTTATCACACTTGTTGGTCCAAGCGGATGCGGAAAATCTGTGTTACTTGATATAATTGGTGGACTGACCAACCTTACAAGCGGAAAAGTCTATCACGACGAAAAATCCATTGAAGGGCCTAATGCTAAAACTGGATATGTGTTCCAGCAGTATGCGCTTTTTCCGTGGAGAAACGCTCTTTCGAATATAGAGTTCGGGCTTGAAACACAAAAAGTACCCAAAGAAGAAAGGACAAAGATCGCTAAAAAGTTGCTGTCCCAATTCGGGCTTTCAGACTTTGGGGATAGATTTCCCTATCAACTTTCGGGTGGTATGCAGCAAAGAGTTGCAATAGCAAGAGCCCTTGCAACCAACCCGGATGTGTTATTGATGGACGAGCCATATGCAGCCCTGGATGCGCAAACCCGTGAAATTCTTCAGGATGAGCTTTTGAGAATCTGGGAGGAGACTCATACAACTGTCATTTTTGTAACCCACAGTATCGACGAAGCAGTATACCTTGCAGATAGGGTTGCTGTTTTTACTGCCAGACCCGGAGTTATAAAACAGGTGATAGACATCGATCTTCCAAGACCAAGGAAGGGGAATATCAGATCAAGTCCTGAATTCGCCGACAACCGGCACAAGGTTTGGGACTTGCTTAAAGGAGAAGTAATCAAAGCACAGAAGGACTGGGAGCTTGCAACAGTCTATGGGAGGCAATGATTAATATGTCAGAAAATATATTAAAATATGAAGAAAATTTAAAACCAAACGTTATAGAAATGGATGACACAATAAACAAATTTAAGCGCCTGACAGGAAGGCTGCACGAATTGTCACATAGAATGTTACTGGTTCTTATAGTTATTTTGCTATGGGAAATTTTACCAAGAACAGGAATAATCAATCCAATCCTTCTACCCACATTCTCTTTGACACTCATAACAATAAAGAATCTTCTATTGTCGGGTGAATTACAGGTTCATATAATAGCAAGTTTACAAAGGTCTATTGCAGGATTTGGATTAGCTTTGGTAGTAGGTATTTCATTAGGACTTGTTATGGGGTGGTATAATCGCATTGAGAGGTATACTGATCTTTTTGTACAGTCCCTAAGAAACACCTCAACTTTTGCCCTTATGCCAGTATTCATCTTACTTCTAGGGATTGGTGAGGTCTCAAAAATAGCCATAATCTTTTTCGGTGCTGTGTGGCCAATTCTAATAAACACGATAAGTGGAGTTAAAAGCGTAGAGTCTATTTATATAAAGGCTGCAAGATCTATGGGAGTTTCTGATGGCGAATTATTCAAGAAAGTCATACTTCCTGCAAGCATTCCCTCAATAATTGCTGGTGTTAGATTAGGAGTCAAGACATCCCTGATGGTAGTGATCGCAGCCGAGATGATTGCTGCCAATTCAGGGATGGGATTTTTCATTCAAAACGCCAGGACCATTGTTCAGACTGATCAGGTGTATGCGGGGGTACTTGTCCTGATTTTTATGGGTCTCATAGCTAATTACACTATGGTCTGGGTCGAGAAGAAGGCAACATATTGGAAAGGAGATCTCGATAGAGCAATTTCATAAAAACATTATAAAGAGGTAAAAAATATGAGTAATAAAAAATATATTATTTTTTCAGTAATAGTATTAGCTTCAATAGTATTTGTACTTGGTTTATATAATAAATCTGATGAGAGTGCAGAACCAGTATCGCTCAGGATTGGAATTGTAGGTGCAGCTCCTACCGGACATTTGGGAGTTTCAATAAGAGAAGGTTATCTAGATGAAGAACTTGCAAGGGTTAATGCTAAACCCGAAGTAATAGCGAATGTTGGAGGGGGTAATCCAATTGCAGAGCTGCTTGGATCTGGTAGTGTTGACATAACCGTTTCAGGTGATATTCCGATTATTAATGCTATTGGTTCCGGAATTGACGCTGACATAATCGCAATAGAACCATTTGGAGGATCAAGAAATTCATTTGTGGTTCTAAACGGATCAGGAATTAAATCTATCCAGGATTTGAAAGGAAAAAAGGTATCCGGGGGATCATTGGGCGGAAATGGTCATCTATTTACGTATTATATTTTGACTAAATTCGGTCTGTCGCCCAAGGATGTAACTATAGTGAATTTAGAGACGACGGATGCGCAAGCTGCCCTATTGAATAAAAATATTGATGCTGCAGTATTCGTAGTCACAACTGCGGCCAAGTATGAAAGAGATGGATCGATGAAAATATTATTTGATGTAAGCCAGGATCCAGAGTGGCCAGGTCAGGGTCTAAATGTTGTACGAAGAACATATGGAAAAAACAATCCTAAGGTGGTTATAGCGTACTTAAAGGCGCAGATAAGAGCACAGGAATGGATGAAGAATCATCCCGATGAATTCTTAAAAGATGAATCAAATACTTCTAAACTACCTGTCTGGGGTTATAAGAAGCAGTATCCTAACAATGAGTTCATTCAAAGTTTTTCTATGACCCAGAACGAAATTGACAGATTGAACCTGGCAAAAAAGAACCTTATCGACTCGGGTATACGCAAAGCAGATTTTGATTTTGACATTGCACCCAGGGTAGATAAAACCTATCTTGAAGCAGCATTGAAAGAATTGAATACAAAATAAAAATTTTATGTATATAAAAAAATATATTTAATCTAAACATACTATAAAATGAGGTTTATAATGACAATAGTTCCAAATGTTAAGTTGGATGTCCGTGGAGAAAAATGTCCTTATCCACGCATAATGACGCTTCAGGAATTAAAAAAACTCAAAAAAGGTGAGATACTTGAGGTTATGGCAAGCGACCCTGAAGCCTGGCAGAATATTGATGTATGGTTGACCAAATCCGGTGATGAGTTCCTGGATGTTGAGACAAATGAAGGAGCATATCACATATTTGTAAAGAAGGGTTGATCGCTCAGAATTAGAGTAGTAGTAGCAGAATGTGTTTTGATTAGCTTCAAGGGCTATTCATCTATTTTAATAATTTGATTTTATGGATAAAAAATGTACGCAATAGAAACCACAAACCTAACTAAGAAATACAAAACCTTAGTCGCAGTAAATAATCTCAACCTCAAAGTTGAAAAAGGCAAGATATTCGGTCTCCTTGGCCCCAACGGCGCAGGGAAAAGCACAATACTTTCAATGCTGTGCACGATCGTAAATCCCACGTCAGGTTCTGCAATTGTAAATGGCTACGACATAATAAAAGATTCTGCGAAGGTAAGGCAAAGCATCGGGATCGTCTTCCAGAGCATAAGCGTAGATGATCGGCTCACGGCTCGCGAGAACCTGAGATTTCATGCCATTCTTTATGATGTCCCGTCAAAAACAATGGGCGGGCGAATACAGGAAGTCCTCCAGCTTGTGGGACTTACGGACAGGGCTGATTCCCTTGTCAGGACATTTTCCGGAGGTATGGTACGGCGTCTTGAAATGGCGCGCGGGCTTCTTCATCATCCTGAAATATTATTCCTGGATGAGCCCACTATCGGATTAGACCCCCAGACACGAGAACACATCTGGGACTATATTAGAACACTTGCAGAAAAAGAAAAACTGACGATAATTATGACAACACATTACATGGATGAAGCTGACCTTCTCTGCAACGATATAGCCATCATAGATCATGGCATTATCAAAATCAGGGATACACCGGAAAAACTCAAAAGTCTCCTTGCAGGTGACAATATCATTGTAAGGACTAAATTCCCGGATCAGCTTGCAACCGGACTTTCCGGGCAGGACTATATCCTGCAAATGCAGGCCTCAGAGGATTCATTGAGTTTGAATGTGAAACAGGGATCAATGAATGCTGTGCGAATAATAAATAGTGCACAGGATCTGCATATAGCAGTAGATTCAATAGATATTGATGAGCCAACATTGCATGATGTTTTCCTGCATCATACGGGCAAGCAGATCCGCGAGGAAGGAGACGATAATTTCGTCAGCATGTATAAGCGAAAGCGCAGGGGTAGATAAAATGAGAAAAGAACTGCGCGGGGTATATTCAATATGGCTTCGGGAGATCATCAAGTTCTACCGGGAAAGGATACATTTCGCAAGCGCGATGACAACTCCATTCCTGTGGCTTATCATATTTGGCGGCGGCATGGGGATAAACCTCAGGACAGGCGTAATAACATCCGGATACAACGTATTTATTTTTCCGGGTATCGTAGGAATGACTCTTCTCTTTACATCAATGCGTTCAGGGATCTCCGTCATTTGGGATCGTGAGTTCGGGTTCTTAAAAGAGATACTCGTTTCTCCTATTTCCAGGACGTCGATCGTGATAGGAAAGGCGTTGGGGGGAGCTACAAATGCATTGCTTCAGGGAACTTTGTTACTTTTGTTATCTTTCATTGTTGGTGTCCACATATCGCCTCTGAATATTATCAGGATAATACCAATAATGCTTTTGATATCCCTTGGATTTGATTGTTTTGGGCTTTTTATAGCTTCAATCATCGACAGTTTTGAAGGATTCCAGACTATAATGAGTTTTATAATTATGCCAACGTTCTTTTTAAGTGGTGCTTTGTTTCCCCTTACCAATGCCCCTGGATGGTTACAAACCTTGAGTTCGTTAAACCCTATGACATACGGTGTGGATGCGATCCGCGGGATCATAATTAATGAAAGCCAGTATTCCCTGAATTTTGATCTATTGGTTTTGATTGTTTTTTCAAGCTTTATGTTATTCATTACGTCATGGATCTTCAATGAAAAAAAATAATGAGGCAAATTATGAATCTTGAAAGCACATTACTAATGATACCAAGACCTGTCCATGTATCCCCAAGAATCCTGCGTGCCATGTCAAAACCTATGATAAACCATCGCGGTAAAGAGTTCAGCGTGATCTATACTGAGTCAAGACAAATACTGGCTGAACTTTTCGGGACAAAAAATGACATCTTTATCCTGAGCGGTTCAGGCAGCTGCGCCATGGAAGCCGCTATAGGGAATGTTATCGATGAATAAGATAAGAACCACAAGAAGGCGAAAACATCCCTCAGAGAGCTTGTTGGTAAAGGGGCGAGATTTGTCGTTGCAAGGAATATTTTGAATGAATACCTTGATGGAGTTACAAAAAGAATAAGCAAAGAAAAGGCTATTGAAGAACTGGATAACATATTGAACAGCAAACTGCTGGTGATCGAACCTGTTACTGAGAAAGACCGGGATAAAGCGAGTATATATTTCAGAAAATATAATGATCAACAGATCGATTTGACGGATTGCCTGAGTTTTGCAATAATGGAACGGCTTGAAATAAAGAGTGTACTAACATTTGATAATGATTTCAATATCCATGGATTCGAATTATTTGTTTAGAATGGCGATAATTAAATCCACTTAAATCAGTCTAAAAATAAGGAGGTGAGGTAAATTATACTGCCACCACCCCCGGAACAATACCATTCAGCCCATAAAGGCTCTGGCGCGCATCCTGGAAATAGAAGCGCTCCTGCAATACTTTTTCTTCTTTCAGCCTGTTGAGGGCATATCGCACTGTCCTGGCCGGAAGATAGGTTTGCTTTGCAATATCTTTCTGTGTTAAAAAGCCGCTCGATTCAAGCACCTTAAAAACAAGTTTTGCTGAGGGCGGTAAATGATTTATCTTAGTCTGTTCAAATTCTGGGCCATTATTGGCAAAGACGATTCCTTCTAAAATTCATTTATAAATTCTCCAACTTAAAATTAGATTTATACTTTATAAACCTATTTATTGGAGCAATTGTTGACACAACTTATCTGATTCTTTTGGAAGTAATAAAATAGGTGGTGAAATGGGACCCCCCGGACACATTCCGTTATTGCCTTTAGTGACAATGCCAGTGATCTTGCATGTGTATTTAAACCTTTTAATCTCTTATACCGAAATCCCATGCCCTCATTTTGCCCCGAAGCCTCCCCGCAGGAAGCGCCTCAGGTCTTCATCTTCGTCAGGATTTTCATTTTTATTTCTTTCTTCAGTATCATAATTCATATTCTTACCTCAAAAAATAAGAAAAGGCGAGGGCGCCAATGGATAGGAATATTAAAAGCGCCCCGTTTTCTTTTTACTTCTTCAACAGAACTTCGTCTATGGCAAAGGCATTCCTGCCGCAATCACCGCATGATGTCATGGCGATCCCTCTGATGAAATCTGCCATAGCTATCGATATCGAATGCTTGCAGTTCGGGCATTTGTACTGTCTGGTCGGGATCATATGAGCTACCAGACATTATCATGCATCCGGACATTATCCGGAATTTCACTCGATACTTTCACCTGATCACTTTCATGTGCAGGTTTTATCTCCTGTTTGGCTTTACTGTTATCTATTCCGGGGGCAAAGTAAATCCCTTCTGTTTGGTTGTACTGTCATTTTATCACCACATCATCCTGGTTTTAATAGGTATTTAAATAAGGCAAATGAGCAAAATTTGATAAATTCATTCGGTTTTCAGAAAGATAATGGCAATAATTACCTGAAAAAAAATCTAAAATATCATTTTATATGATATAGACATTGCCTGGCATCCTGGAAATATTCACGCTCTTCTAAAATATCTTCTTGTTTTAATCTGTTTAAGGCATAGCGAACTGTTCTTGTGGGAAGACGGGTAACCTTCGTTATCTCTTTTTGTGTCAGTGGTCCATGGTTTTCAAGTATATTGAGGACAAGTTTCATCGACGGTGAGAATCCTTCGATCTTAACCGAACTGTAATTTTCCAATCCTTTACCTGGAATGCCTGTATCTGGCAATTTTAACCCATAGCCTGCAAAAATATCCCTCATAGTTGATCACTGAAGCCATTCTAGGAATAATATCAGCATAAGTTTAAGCTATTCGGCAATTGTTGTCGCAATAATTCCGGTTCTGTTTAGATGGTGACAAAACCTGCCTGTATATTCAGGGATATATATATCATCTTTTTATATAGAACAATAGGTCAAAAATATGTTAAATAAAAGAAGGGATCGTCTTTGCCATCCATAACAAATGGAATGATGAAGTACCAGAAATAGAAGAAAATAACGAGGAAATACAAGGAGATTCGCCATATGAAAACTATGCAAAAGAAAGATTGGAAAGACCGGAATTCCACCGGATAAGGATCGGTCTTGAAAGATTAAGGCGCTCGCTTTCGACAATAGCAGGAAGCTGGCAGCAGACAGACAGGAATCATGCACAAAAAGAACTTGGAAACATTCTTAGTCGCCAGCATGAGATCGAAAATGATACGGAGAATATAGAAGATATGTATCTACGTGAATACATATATGAACAGATCGATATAGCAGCCGTTGCAAGAAGGTCATTAGCCGAAGAGATCAGATGGGATATCCAGGCCAGTAAGAGGTACTAAGAGTATATTATGAATGATATGGATGTTTTTGTTAGAAAATCTGCCAACTACAGGATATGGGTAGATGAAACAGGGGTGGGGCGCATCCGTATTCTTAAAAGGATTAATTTTGCGACCCTTGTGGCAATTTTTGAGGAACTTCATGGTGAGATAAAAAAGAGAATTACAGAGGGCCCCGGAAAAGTCAATATTGTTTTCTATATTTCGAAATCTCTCTATGAAGAAATGTCCGTCAATGCAAAAGAATTCCTGGGATTCTGCCAATCCTGCATGGGGATCAAATTTGAGCTTGTTTTGATAGAGATGTAAGATATGATAAAAAAAATATGTAGTAACCCCCGAATGACCAGATCATTGAGTCTTAAAACCGAAAACAAGGAACTTGGAAATGACAACGAATTTGAGACGATCGTTAAATTCCTGAATGACCAGAAAGCAGTAATGGTTTATGCAGGTTTGAATTAGACGGATTTTTTTCACTCTTATTGCCGCATTCCAAAGATTAGAAACAATAGCGTTACACGCAGGACAGGAAAGCCCGGATTCAGCAACACAGGCAAGAGCTGTGCCCATTTACCAGACAACATCGTATGTCTTTAAGAGCACAGAACATGCTGCGAACCTTTTTGCACTAAAGGAATTCGGGAATATCTATACGAGGTTAATGAACCCTACGACCGATGTATTCGAGAAAAGGATCGCCGCTATTGAAGGAGGCACAGGCGCCCTTGGGGTTATCAGGATCAAGAGAAGTGCGTTTATTGGCAATAATGGATTTTTCGGTTTGCTTCCTAATCTTTTCGCAAAGACAGGATTGTTCCTTATCTCAAAATATGAGCAAGAACAACTTAACAGATTGCCTGAGCATTTTTAAATTAGATTTGAGGAATATGGAAAAAAGTGAAAGCGAGGGACACCACTAAAAAGCGCCATCAACCTTGTGCTTTGAGTTTGGGTCTGCCCACCCGAATCTCTTTAATTGTTTAGAAACATTTAAGTACACTCCAATTGTAGTATAATTGGAGTCTTATGAAGAGTAAGATCTATCGTAGACTTGAGATCGGATTTGCCCCCCTAAACGTATTTTGAACAAATATGAGGTAGAATTAATGAAAAGCAAAATCAGCATTCAGGATGTCAAAGCGTTCTATCGCGATCATCAAGCTCTAAAAGGCATAACAGTTGAAATTCCGGAAAATCAAATAACAGCAATAATAGGTCAGAGTGGATGTGGGAAAAGTACATTACTCAAATGTTTTAATCGGCTATTAGATATCACAGATGGAGTAACATATTCAGGTAAGATACTGATAGATAACGAAGATATCTTTGACAGGAAAACAGATATCGTGAATATCAGGAAAAAAATGGGATTGCTTGCCCAGAAACCCATTCCGCTTCCCATGTCGATCTATGAGAATATCGCATTTGGGCCAAAGATCCACGGAATGAAGAAAAAGTATGATCTTGATGCTATTGTCGAGAAATATCTCAAACTCGTTGGGCTGTGGGTGGAAGTCAAAGACAGATTGAACTCTCCAGCATCGCAATTATCTTTAGGCCAGCAGCAGAGGCTGTGTCTTGCTAGAGGGCTGGCTGTCGAACCTGAGATAATACTCTGCGATGAACCTACATCTGCTCTTGATCCGCTTTCGTCGCAGCATATTGAACAGCAGCTTCTTAAACTCAAGAAAGATTACACTATCGTATTAGTCACCCATAATATCCATCAGGCTATGAGGCTTGCCGACTACGTTATTCATCTCTATCTTGGCGAGCTTGTGGAACACGGTTATGCAAATGAATTGTTTAAAAATCCAAAGGAAGAGAGGACACGGGCTTATATTAACGGTACTTTCCTAACTGATTTGAATTCAGAGTCAAATCTAAAAAGGAACATGTACCCAGTCAATTCAGTATACTATAAACAAACATTATCTCTGGAGGAGGGAAAAATTCTGAAGGCAAATTGTGGATGATCCGACACAATAATAAGAACTTCATAGACATATGTATCTTGTCAATTCTTGCCGCAATTATTCGGTTTTTGTAACCACCCTACCAATTATCGCCGGTTTCTGTGCATTCTTATATGTTACTGCGTATTTGCAGTTGCTTATTTCCAAAGCAGGTGATCAAAAATGAATCTAAGAAGGAATCGTCTTTGCTGTTACTGATAACAGCAATTTAATGAATAGAAAAACAGAACATAGCGCGGAATTTATAAAAATCCGTGATTTCCTGAAAAACCAGGAAACAATATTAAGAAATTCGAGGTGGAATTAATGAACAAAAAATCTATAGTTATTATTCTGATTACAGTTTTAATAGGTGCATTGCTGTCCGGATGTGTAGATAACCCAAAAACAGAAACTCAGGTTACGCCAGCACCCACCGTCGTGCAAACGCCAGCAGTGAAAGAACCGGAAGGAACAATACGAGTTTCAGGCGCTTTTGCCCTATATCCCATGATGCTCAAATGGGGTGAAGAATACCAGAAACTGCATCCAAAAGTAAATTTTGATATACAGGCAGGCGGCGCAGGAAAGGGTATGACCGATACTCTCGGAGGACTTGTGGATATTGGCATGGTCTCCAGGAAAATTGTACCTGCGGAAGAGGAAAAGGGTGCATTCTGGATATCCATAACAAAAGACGCTGTAGTACCAACCGTAAACAAGAACAACCCTTCAATTGCACAACTCAAAGCGAATGGATTAAAGAGAGAGGTCTTTGAGAAGATATTCATCAACGAAACCATAAAAACATGGGGACAGGCAACAGGAAACGAGTCTGTTAAAGATAAAATAAATGTATATACGCGCTCGGATTCTGCTGGCGCTGCGGAATCATGGGCTTTATACATGGGCAAATACAAACAGGAAAACATCAAAGGCGTTGCCGTAAATGGTGACTCCGGACTTGCAGAAGCTATCAAACAGGACACTCTTGGTATCGGTTTTAACAACATTGGCTTTGCTTATGATGCGAACACCAAAAACCCTGTTGAAGGTCTAGAAATAATACCTCTTGACATAAATGGTAATGGAAAAATCGATCAAAATGAAAGTTTCTACGGTACAATGGACGAGATCGTCGCCGCAATAGGAACTGGTAAGTATCCATCTCCGCCCGCAAGAGACCTTAACCTTGTAACTAAAGGAAAGCCCACAGGTATTGTGAATGATTTCATAAAATGGACTCTTACAGATGGGCAAAAGTACATTCCTGAACAGGGTTACGTAATTCTTCCAAGTAGCACAATCACAGACGGATTGAAGAAAGTCGAGTAAATAATATGAATATAAGAAGGCTCAAGGACAATATTTCAAGCAGGCTGATGCTTGCCGCAACAGTGTTTGCCTGCTTGCTGTTTTTTTTAATGCTCATGGGTCTTTACATCAGGGCAAGTCCCATTTTATATTTAGTTCCTATTAATGATCTCCTGTTCTCAAGCGTTTGGGGACCATCAGATGGAAAATTCGGATTCCTTCCATTTATCATGGGAACATTGTGGGTAACAGGACTTGCAACGATAATTGCAGTACCCATCAGCCTTCTAAGCTCGATATATCTTTCAGAATATGCAGGTAATAGCCTGCGAAATGCCGTGAAGCCTCTGATAGATCTTCTTGCAGGCATCCCGTCCGTGGTGTACGGTCTTTGGGGTGTGCTTGCAGTGGTACCTTTTATAAAAAATACTCTTGCTCCTGCCCTTGGTGTAGAAACTATAGGAGGGTACGGTATCCTTGCAGGTGGTATCGTTCTTTCGATTATGGTTTTCCCAATTATAATCTCTGTAACAGGTGAGGTCTTAAGGAGTGTTTCCCAGGACATGAGGGAAGTTTCCCTGTCCCTTGGTGCTACAAAATGGCAGACGATAAAACATGTAGTATTGAGAAAAGCCAGGCCAGGAATATTTGCTGCGATAGTTCTTGGTTTTTCAAGAGCTTTCGGTGAGACCATGGCCGTGCTCATGGTCGTGGGGAATGTGCCTAAAGTACCATCATCAGTTTTTGACCCCGCATATCCATTGCCTGCTCTCATCGCAAATACTTTTGGAGAAATGATGTCCATCCCATTATATGATTCAGCGATACTACTTGCAGCCCTGATGCTTCTGATCGTCGTTCTAATATTCAATATTCTTGCAAGGATGGTACTTATTAAAATAGAAAAGGGGGTCATTTAATGGAGATGCGCAGGGTTGAAGAGTCGATCTTTAAACTATTGATGATATTATCGCTTTTGATAGTAGTGGGCAGCCTCCTTGGAGTAATTGGAACAATACTCTGGAAAGGTTTGCCTGCGCTAAGTATCGATATGCTCACAAAGACCGCTCAAGGCGGTTACTACCTTGGAAAGGGGGGTGGCATCCTGAATGCTATCCTGGGGTCAATGTATCTTGCAGTGGGCGGAACTGTTCTGGCATTTTTCCTGAGTATAGGCATTGCGTTCTATCTCCAGAAAGAATATTCCGGAGGTACACGGCTTTCAAGCATGACACGCCTATCCCTTGATATTCTGTGGGGCACTCCGTCTATTGTTTATGGGGCATTCGGATTCACGATATTGATGTATTTCCACATGAGGGCATCCCTGCTTGCAGGAATCATCATCCTTGCATTGCTTGAACTCCCCATTATGACCCGGGCAATGGAAGAGGTCATAAAAACTGTCCCACAGGAACTTAAGGAAGTATCATATTCACTCGGCGCAACAAGGCTTGAAACTACACTGAGAGTTGTTTCAAAACAGGCTCTGCCCGGACTTCTAACAGGTGTGTTGATAGCTTTCGGGAGAGGGATAGGTGATGCAGCTTCAATAATGTTCACAGCAGGATATACAGACCGGATACCTTCGTCTCTTTTTGATGCCACGGCTTCTCTTCCACTTGCGATCTTTTTCCAGCTCGGATCACCCCTTCCGCAGGTCCAGCAGAAAGCATATGCATCGGCAGTAATACTCCTCCTGGTAATTTTAGGTATAAGTATAACCACCAGACTTCTTTCAAGAAAATACACTAAATATATTATAAAATAGGTGCATGAAATGTCAGAAACCCATATAGAAATTGAAAATGTTAATGCATATTACAACGGGAGCCATGCATTAAAGAACATATCAGTTAAAATCCCCAAAAAACAGATCACTGCAATTATTGGCCCCTCTGGCTGCGGCAAATCTACATTGCTCAAATGCATGAACCGGCTTATTGATCTTACTGATGGAGTTACCTATTCCGGGAAGATCCTGATAGATAACGAAGATATCTTTGACAGGAAAACAGATATCGTGAACATCAGGAAGAAAATGGGGCTGCTTGCCCAGAAACCCATTCCGCTTCCCATGTCGATATATGAGAATATCGCATACGGTCCAAAGATACATGGACTAAAGAAAAAGCCTGACCTTGATGCTATTGTTGAGAAATATTTAAAACTCGTAGGTCTATGGATAGAAGTAAAGGACAGATTGAATTCTCCTGCCTCGCAATTATCTTTAGGCCAGCAGCAGCGATTATGCCTTGCAAGAGGACTGGCTGTTGAGCCTGAGATAATCCTGTGCGATGAGCCTACATCAGCGCTTGACCCCGTTTCTTCTCAACATATCGAGCAGCAACTTCTGAAGCTCAAAAATGATTATACAATTGTAATAGTCACACACAACATTCACCAGGCTATGAGGCTTGCCGACTATGTTATTCATCTATATCTCGGAGAGCTTGTAGAACACGGCCCTGCAAACGATGTATTTGAGAACCCGAAGGAAGAGAGGACACGGGCGTATATTAACGGGACATTCTCTATAGATTTGAAAATTGATTCAGAAGAAAATCTAAAAGGAAAAATGTGCCCGTTCAATTTTGTATATGCTAAGCAAGCATTACATAATCTGGAGGATGGAAAAATTCTGAAGTTAATTGTGGACGATCCCATCGCGGTCACCGAGGTGCCAAGAGGAATGGAGGCTGATGGACATAAAGTGTTGATCGTGAAACAGATCAACAAGACGGATTGGGAGATAGTTATACAAAAGTAAGTATTACTATTTTCTTCACCCATCCCGTTACATTTATTTTACTTCTATCAGAAATCTCTTCTTGCTCAGAGGGATCATTTCCACCTTGCTTTTCTCATCTATCTCCAGATACTTTGCAAGGTCGGAGGGAATCCTGATTACAAGAGATCTGGCGCTTTTACTGATCGATCGAATGAATCTGAAAGCATGGGTTTTTATGTCTTCGGTTCTTTGCTCCAGAATATCTGCCTGCTCTTCCGTAAAAGTGATATGACCTGAGGGGCATTGCATAGCTCTGACATTATCAAGGATTATGCCTTCCTCAAATTCATACTCTTTTAGTTCGATTTCTTTCATCTCTTTTTCACATTTACCGCAGATTAAAGTCATATTTGCCTCGATTTTCGTTTCACTTCATAAACTGTCATTATTAGAATGTCATTTTTATTATAAGTCCAACCGACCATTATTTTTCTTGGATAGCTTTCCTTTGACTCGAAGGAATGCGTATATTCAGTTCCTCTTCCGATTTCGTCTTTTTTTGTAAATTCGAGTTCACCTTTTACGATCGCATCATGTATCTCTTCTTCGCTGATTCCCCTGGATAACATCCGTTTTCGGGCATGATCGGTATATGTGTACATTCATCTTCAAAGCATCTATATGTAAGATGAAGGATATAATAATTATTGTCAAAAACTGGTTAAGATGCGGAATCATAGATGAACTTGTCAGGCTTTCTGTCGGTCTTGAGGATGCTTGTGATATTATCGATGATATTGAGCAGGCGCTGGGCGGGGTATAAGGAATATGCGTAAAGGAATAAAAATTCACTTGACCAGAAATCATTTATAGTATAAATATAGATTATTTATTCAAAATTGTGGAGCTAAGATTTGTTATAACCATGGCCTTGGTTAAGGAGTTAGTCCCCTTCTTTGAAAAGATAAAGCCCAAAATTAATAATTTAGGCATTATCTTTAATGAATGTTTGACTAAGATTAAAAAATTAGCCTTTAACTTAATGGAGGAAAAGACTATGATAATAACGACAACAATTTTTGCCTTAGGAGATGCTGTTCGCGTGGGGACTTCCAACGGCGAATGGCTATGGAGAGCAAATCTTAACCACGTCGAACGGCACGAAGGTTCAAATCCTTCGCTCCACTTTTTTTTAGAAAAATATCAAAATAAGTTCAATACTTCAAAAGCACTTATTCCAAATCCGCGCATATCCGCGCAATCAGCGTCATCCGCGTTCCATTCGTCTGGATGAATACTATTTCTTCAATCAACAAATTCAATAAATTCACCATCAATATGTTGAGAAAGTATAATATTTCAATAAGCCTATAATGCAATTGAATGAACCTTCGATTATTCCTCATCCTGCTGACAATTCTGACAACTTGCGCACATGCGCAGGAAACAATAAGCGAGCAGCCTATAAATGAGGGACAAATAAGCGAAGAGCAGATACTGCTCAATGGGTACGTGGATATTTCAGGGAACGTACTCTTAACAGGCTATGCCACTCCTGAATCCCTGTATTATATGCCATTCTTAAACGGTACGAACTACTCATTTGACAACAACAGTGATCAGCTCTATGTTGTGACAGATAGCCTGACCTCAAAAAACGCAGATACATGGACTCTGAATTTCACTTTAGATGGTTATTATTCAGATTATTCCGCAACTTTTTATCTTCCACCAGGTTCGCAGATAACGAAGTTTGAGCTCCAACCGCAGCTGAATTACCAGGTTCAGGTCAAAGAAGATTCCCTGATCTTATCCGTGCATGGATACAGGACAATTTCTCCCTGGATCAAAGTGGATTATAAACTGCCGCCAGCTGATGTGCAGGGACAACAAAACAGTCAAATTATATCCGCAGCCATCATAGTGTTAATTCTTTTGATCATCGCGGGAGTCATTTTTGCGGTTTACAGATACAAAATGCAGAAAAGAACAGTAACTCCTCAAAATAATCAATCTATTGACCTGAAAACAGAAAAGATAATTGAAGCAGAGATTAAACCTGAAGCAGAGAAGGTTCACGAAACTAAGACAATTCCTTTAGCAGAAATCATACCTGAAAGAACAGAAATCCATATCAATGGCGAAATGCAAAAGGTCATAGATACACTCTCAGATAAAGAAAAAGCGATAATACTCTTACTTTTAAGAGAAGGCGGCTCTGCTACCCAGGCTGATATTCGATACGAGATTGAAATTCCAAAATCTTCACTTACAGGTATAATAAATGCTTTAAAAAGGAAAAACATCATAAAAAAGCGGGAATACGGAAGGACGAACATTATCGAACTTTCAGAGTGGTTTTTATCTGAAAATAAGGTTCAATAAATCTTATTCTAAATCAACGTTCGGCATCGAAATTAAATATCGTTCAGTTCAACCTGGTATCCAAGGTGAATAATATGAGATCGATAACAAGAAATACAATTTTAGTATCAGCACTTGTTCTGATATGCGCCTATACGGCAGCGACAGTACTTGCCCAACCTCCGGGTATTGGGATGGAGAGAGGACATGCAAAATCTTTTGTAGAGCCAATATTTATGGGTCATGGTTTTGCCCTCGTTGGAGATAACTATCATATCCTGGATGTCACTGCTCAAAAAACAAAGGATGCTTCCCCTGGTTTTATCCGATCTCTTCTGTGGAAGAATAAAAGTCATGAAGAGATAAAAACTGAAATAAGCAATGAACAGTTATCAACCAGTACAAAAGGGCATTTGCGTTTTGCAGGCCAGGAATATGCTCTAAATATTACAAGCTATGATAACAAATCCATTACAGGAGATGTATTGACATTATCTCCGCGTGGGGCGAACCGTACTAGCTTTACCCCAACACCCGTGGGAAACATCTCGCTTTCGATTTCAAACTATGAAGGAGATCTATTATCTACAGGAATCCTGAAAATGAATGGAACAGAATACAAAGTCCTCCTGACCTCGCCAATGGCGCTTAAGAGATGGTAATTGCTTCTTGCAAGGCGGCATAAAAAATAATGGAAACTATAATGAAACTGCAGGATGTCTGGAAAATATACAAGATGGGCGCCGTGGAAGTGCCAGCGCTAAGAGGAGTAAGCGTTGAAATAATGAAAGGAGACTTTGTGGCGATCATAGGTGCTTCAGGAAGCGGCAAGTCAACAATGATGAACCTGATAGGCTGCCTGGATATTCCTTCCAGGGGCAGTATCCACCTCAAATCGAAAGATATCAGTACATTAAGCGAATCAGACCTGGCGTCATTCAGAGGTAAGACTATTGGTTTTATTTTCCAGCAATATAACCTGATCCAGTCAATGTCTGCTTTTGAGAACGTGATGCTTCCCCTGGAATTCTTAGAATATAATGACCAAAAAGCTGCAGCAAGAGCAAGAGAAATATTGACGCTTGTGGGACTGGGCGATAAAATGCATCACAGGCCCACACAGCTTTCTGGAGGTCAACAGCAAAGAGTGTCCATAGCCAGATCCCTGGTAAGTGATCCTGAAATAATTCTTGCTGATGAACCCACAGGAGCACTGGACAGTGTTACAGGAAAAGAAGTCCTGAATATGCTTCAAAAGTTGTGGAAAGAGCATGGTAAGACGATTATCCTGGTCACTCACGACCTTAATCTTGCAAAATTAGCCCACACGACAATTGAGCTGAAAGATGGTCAAATAACGAGAATATCGCAAAATCATGAGGTGAATTAATAATGAAAAAAATAAATATCCCACTTTTAATAGTCCTGGCATTGATGGCCTTTACCCCTTTAGTAAATGCGGATCTAGGCGGTTCAACAATACTATCAACAAGCCTTGCAAACTATGACCCAAATCCTGCCACTGCAGGAAATCCCGTAGATGTTAGTATAGGTCTCACGAATACCGGCGGTTTAACTATCAACGATCTTATTCTGGAAGTTATGCCTGAGTATCCTTTTGAGCTTGTACCGGGTGAAAATGCCATTAAGGATGTGGGGATAATCCAGGGGTATCAAGCGGATTCTACTGCAAATTTAAAGATCGTAAAGTACAGGATGCAAATAAACAGGGATACACCTGCAGGAACTTACGAACTCAAGATAAAGTATTATGAGCAGGGTTCAACTGAGGTGACCCAGAAAAGCCTGTACCTTGATGTGAAGACCAAAGAAAGCGCAGAAGTGATCCAGATAGATAAGAGCACACTTGTTCCGGGCAGGCAGAGCAGCCTGAAATTCACAATAAATAATATGGGAAATGCGCCCCTTCGGGATCTAACGTTCTACTGGGAAAATACAGATAACATAATTCTTCCTGTGGGAAGCGATAATACCAAGTATATTAAGTACATCGAAATAGGCAATAACTCCAATCTTGAATACCAGGTGATCGCAGATACAAATGCACAGCCGGGATTATATAAACTCAATTTACACCTTAGTTATCAAGATTCAATGTCAAACCAAACGAAAACAATAAGCACAATTGCAGGAATTTATGTTGGCGGGGGAACAGATTTTGATGTTGCATTCTCAGACAATGCAAATGGCCAGATGTCTTTTAGCGTTGCCAATATAGGAAGCAATCCCGCAAACTCAGTATCAGTGATGATCCCTGAACAGAACAGCTGGAGCGTAAGCGGTTCGAATTCAGTTATCATAGGCAATTTGAACAAAGGAGACTACACTGTTGCAAGCTTCAAATTGCAGTCTGCAATAAGCAATATGACTTCCCAGAATAGAGCTGGAAGAAACAGTTCCAATATACAGGGGCGTTCTTTTCAAAGAACAACGAATAGTTCCCCAAATACATTACTCATGCAAATCGCCTATACTGATACAATGGGAGTAAGGACAGTTGTTGAGAAACAAGTCAATCTGGGAAGTCAAAACAGTGCCTCTGCGGATGGAACAACGACTTTCCAGGGACGAAGAGGAGTGGCAGCACAAACAGCCAGTGCAATTCCAACATACTATTGGTATATCCTGGGAATAGGTGTGGTTTTCGTCGGAGTTGTTGTCCAAAGAAAATATAAGACTCAAAAATTGCTTGATCCCGATTTCAAGTTAAAGGACATATTCAAAAGCCAGAAGAAATGATCATCTCCGCAGGTTAAAATGAAACTTAAGAAATGTTCCAAACATGCATTCAATATGGTGCTGCATAGCAAGCTCCGGAGCTGGCTTACAATAACAGGCATTGTTATCGGTGTTGCTGCGGTTATTGCGATCGTTTCAATAGGCGACGGGATGCAGCAAACGCTGAATGCGCAACTGAACGCTCTTGGCGGAGATATTGTGACGATCTCGCCGGGCTTTGAACGTGGGGGAGGCGGTGGATTTAGCAGGGGCGGCGGTGGAGGATTTGGTGGAGGCGGTGGAGCCCAGGCAACGACTAAACCAATAGTATTGGGTAGGAGTGATCTCCAGGCATTGAAGAGTATTCCTGATATTTTGCTGATCGACACAAATATCAGGGGAAGTGTGGATATATCCTATCTTGGTAAAACCGGCAAAGTATCCGTAACAGGTGTTGACCAGACTGTCTGGTCAAGAATTACTACAACAACAATAAAAACAGGTCGTATGCTTGATTCTGCCGATCAGAATGTAATAGTTATCGGAGGAAATCTTGCATCCTCATATTTTTCCCAGCCTTTGGGAATAAATAAAATGGTCAATTTAAACGGCAGCGCTTTCCGCGTCGTGGGAATTCTTGATGACCAGAGTAATAGTGTCTATATGCCTATACAGATGGCATACCAGTTGATCCCTGATAAGACTAATGACATTTATGACACATTAGTAGTAAAGATGAAGGACCAAAATCAGTTAGATTCAGTGATCGCAGAAATCCAGAACAAACTTATGATCGCAAGACACGTTACTCAAAATAAAATGGATTTTTCAGTCACTTCAAGGAAGGAAATGCAACAGGCAAGAGCAGACACGATGAATTCAATGAATACATTTCTTCTGGCTATTGCCGGGGTTTCCTTGATCGTAGGTTCTATAGGAATTGCAAATACTATGTTCACTTCAGTCCTTGAAAAGACCAAAGAAATTGGAATAATGAAAGCCATCGGGGCTCGAAATGGAGACATTTTGCTGATATTTCTGTTTAATGCAGCATTTATCGGACTCGTTGGAGGGATACTGGGTATAATACTGGGAACAATTCTTTCAGGCTTCATGCCAGCACTTATGGGAGGCCTTCCCATGGCAAGAGGTGGCCTGGCAATAGTCACATTAAATTCGATAGCTATGGCTTTATCGGTATCGGTTACTGTTGGAATACTTGCAGGAATAATTCCTGCCCATCAAGCATCAAAATTGAGGCCAGTGGACGCGTTGAGGTATGAATAAATTTTCCTTCGTGAACAGAAAAAATAAAATGCAGGAACGATTGAAAAAAATCATATTATTGCTGACTATTATCGCTCTATATCTTGGTATTTACAGACTGGTGCAAACGATTAATCCAGTCGGTTTTAATCTTGCAATAGGATTAGATAGTCACATTCCATTAATTCCGGAATTTGCTGTGATCTATTTGTTGTATATTCCTATGATTATTTTTGTCTTTGCATTTTACTGGAATGATTATAAAACATATCGTTCAATTTCGTTTATGCTGATAGCAGTCATATCGATAGCGATAGTGATTTATTATTCATTTCAAACAGAAGTCTTAAGACCAATTTTTGAATCCACAGATTTTTTCACACGCCTGACGAATACAATTTATAAATACGATATGCCTAATAACACTTTTCCATCATTGCATGTAGCACTTACTTCGAGCATTACAGCGTTTGTTTATGAAAAAAATACAAAAGTTGGAATGATTTTAATACCTTTAACTTTACTGATAATTTTATCAACAATATTTATCAAACAGCATGTTGTTCTTGATATCATGGGGGGACTTATGTTAGCATTTTTTATTTTTAAAATAAAAAATGTATTTAATATTAAGGATATTTAATATCTAAAATATTCATAAGCCCTTTATCAGATTGATTACACTTTCATAAAGAAGAGCTGGGTCATTAAATATCGTGGTTAGTACATTCTTAGAAAGGACGGGTGAATTTGCCGGTGTTGGTATTTGTTGGACTGGCGCCTGTTGCGCCGGACTTTTAATACATCCACTTGCCAGAATTAATCCAAATAACGATAAAAGTATTATGATCGTTATTTTCCTTTTATTCATGTTTGTGATATAATATATTCAATCTTAAATAGTTGTTCAATCATGGAGTTTGGATTGAATTTAAAAATTGTCCAACATTAATATTATTAACTCCCCAATACAATAATAGTAAGGATGTTTAAACTTAAAGTAAGTAAATCCCTTATGGCTTATGTTTCTATTTCTGCGCTCCTTGTATTAATCTACAGCTTTATTTTTATCGACTTGATGCACACTTATGAAAGGAAAGATTACGATTTCATAACCGCGATCTACTGAGTGATAGTTAGTATGACAACTGTGGGTTATGGAGAAATTATTTTTCAATCACATATCGGCCAATTATTCACTGTCATCGTAATCCTTTCGGGTGTAGTAATGATCTTCGGCTACCTTTTCCCGCTAGTCGTAACTCCCCAGCTTGAAAAAACACTACGAAGAGAGCTTCCTTCAAGAGTCTCTGTTGATTTTAAGAACCACATTATAATATACGGTTATAACCAGCTCGTTGAGACGCTGATTGTAGAACTTGATGAAGACAGGATACCTTTTGCTGTCATTGATGAGAACGAACACACCATTAATCATTTGATCGCACGAAAAATAATGTGCGTTCATGGAGAAGCATCGGATGAAAATGTTCTTTTGAATTCAAATATCCGCACTGCGCGCATATTGATCGCAAACCAGAATGATGAAAAAAATGCCAGTATTATCCTGACTGCAAAGGAACTATGCAATATCAAAGTAATATCGCTTGTCGAGGACGTTGCAAAAGAAGGATACCTTAAATATGCAGGCGCCGACCAGGTAATTTCGCCTAAAACATTATTCGGGACCTATCTTGGAAGAAAGGCTGTCGATCCGCTAACAGATCATCTTGCAGGAGCAACGAGGTTTTTTGAAGACCTCAATATCGTTGAATTCCCAATATATCCCGGTAGCTCCCTGATCTCAATGAAACTAAAAGATACGAATATTCGAAAAAAAACTGGCGCAAATATCGTGGGGCTCTGGACCGGAGGCAGTTTATCGTTGAATCCAGGGCCTGAAGATATAATAAAAGAAAGCTCCGTGCTGCTTACGGTTGGAACTGATAAACAGCTTGAGGCCTTAAAAAAATTGACACGGTGAAACATGGAGAAAAATTTTATTCTCATCGGATATGGCGATGTGGGGCGAAGTATTGCATCTGCTCTTGAAAAAGCGCATGTCCATTTTGTTGTTATTGATTTGAACGAAGCAAAATTGAAGGACAGGGGATTTGCTTATTATGCCGGGAATGGCACTGATGAAGAAATCCTGATACGAGCAGGACTTAAGGAGGCATCTACGGTAATTATTGTCCTGAACAATGATGATGATATTATTTTCTCAACTCTCATTGCAAGAAATATAAATCCGCAGTGCATCATACTTGCAAGGGCAAATACTACAAAATCGATCGATAAAATATATAGGGCTGGAGCTGATTATGTTGCTTCGCTATCCATTATAGCAGGACAGATGCTTGCGCATATTGCCAAAGGTCACCAGAAGGATAGTATTTTGATGCTTGAAGGATTAGAAATTGGAAAGCACAGGATAACGGCGGATTCTCACCTTGTTGGGAAAAGTATTGCAGATGCAGGTATCCGTTCAAAGATCGGATGCACTATTATTGGAATAGAAGAGAACGGGAAAACTACGACCGACATCGATCCCACTATTTTCCTGAAGGAAGGCATGACCCTTGCGATCATAGGGAACAGTGAACAGATATCGAAATTCAAAAAAGATTATTCATAATCTACCAGTGACGCTCCAATCGTATCGCCCCTGGCCTGCACACCGAAACACAGGTCGTACATCCAATGCAAAAACTCTTATCTGCAACTTCGGCTACCTCTCGTCCATTTTTTTTAATTAACCTGTAAATCCTTGGTCCCTTGGGGCAAACCCGGATGCATTCTCCACATCCAATGCATTTTTCCGTGTCAATTAGTATATCTATCATGATCGGAACATTCCAAGCACTTATATAAGCAATAATACTAAATTAAAGCGCATGTCTGGAAATACCTTTGGAACACTTTTTCGGATAACTACATGGGGCGAGAGCCACGGCGCTGCAGTAGGCGTAGTGGTTGACGGATGCCCTGCGGGTCTATTACTTGATGAATCCGACATCCAGGAAGAACTTGACCGCAGGCGGCCCGGGCAGAGCAATATAACAACGCCAAGAAAAGAAGAGGATAAAGCCCAGATCCTGTCAGGGGTATTTTCCGGAAAAACGACAGGGGCGCCTATATCGATCCTAGTGAGAAATAAGGATGTTGATTCAAGTAAATACGAGGCGCTTCGAAACACCCCACGTCCAGGGCATGCCGACTTGACATATGAACAAAAGTATGGATTTCGGGATTGGCGCGGCGGGGGCAGGTCATCCGCGCGTGAGACAATAGGGCGTGTCGCAGCCGGTGCGATAGCAAAGAAGATCCTTCGCATTAATGGTATTGAAGTTCTGGGTCATGTGGTTGAGCTTGGAGGAATTCGTGCAAAAGAAGCCAATGTTGAACAGATCCGCTCAAATACGGAAAAAAATCCTGTGAGATGCGCGGATCCGGAAGCTGCTTTGAAAATGGAGGCTATGATACATGCTGCACGAAGTGAAGGAGACAGCATTGGCGGAATAGTAGAGATCCTTTGTGTTGGAGTCCCGGCAGGTGTTGGTGAGCCTGTTTTTGATAAGCTTAATGCACAGCTTGCACATGGATTAATGAGTATCGTGGCTGTAAAATCCGTGGAGATCGGCATTGGGGCTAAATGTTCACTTATGAAAGGCAGCCAGATGAACGACCCGATCAAGATGCATGATGGTAAACCCGGAGCTCTTACAAATAATGCTGGTGGTATTTTGGGCGGTATCAGCAATGGGGAGCCTATCATTTGCAGGATAGCCGTTAAGCCTACGCCTTCGATATCAAAGGAACAAAGCACAGTGGACCTTGCTGAAATGAAGGATACTCGAATAAAGATCACTGGAAGACATGATCCAACGATCCCGCCGCGCATCGTTCCCGTGGCAGAAGCGATGGTAGCGCTTGTGCTTGTTGATATGATAATGAGAGGCGGATTTCTGAAGACCTCTAGTTTAGGATGATTATGAATTATTGTAAAACGCTGATAAACCGCAAATTATACAGACAAATATCTGCGTTTATCTGCGTTCATCTGCGGTTAATATTCGTTTCATTGAGCGATATACCACGGAGTCATATCAAATCACCGCAAAGTATGCAAGGATCGCAAAGTTCAGCCATACCTGTTACCAAGTATGAAAAGGTAGCGGTAGCACGATTTAGAACACGGATGACACGGATCGCGCGGATTTTCACGGATACGTGTGTATCTGCATCATCTGCACATCTATTAAAAAACAAACCGCAGATAAACGCAGATGAACGCAGATTTATTGATTCGGCATCTGAATTTATTATTTTAAATTCTATTTTTGGAGAAAACTATTCATGAAATTTAATCCTGACGAAATAAAAGAAGCAACGAAAAAAGATTTTGATGCAGCATGGAACGATGGCAAAAAATTCGTTTCATATCCCGGTATCAATGAAAAATATCCGCGAACATTTTTAAAATACGGTAAACCTCATCCTGTTTTTGACACAATACAGCGCCTGCGTGAAGCGTATATGAAGATGGGTTTTGAAGAATTCATGAACCCGATCATCGTAGAAGACAGGGATATCCACAAACAGTTTGGTTACGAGGCGCTTGCTGTTCTTGACAGATGCTTTTACATCGGCGGACTTCCAAGACCCAATGTAGGGATATCGGATGAGAGAATCGCAGATATCAAAAACATCCTCGGAGACATCGGCGATGAGGGCGTCGAAAAGATAAGGCTGATCCTTCATTCCTATAAGAAGGGCGAGATAGAAGGGGATGACCTTGTTCCTGAAATGGCTGCCGGATTAAAAGTTGCAGATTCAAAAGTGGCGGTAATGATCGACCATGTGTTCCCTGAATTCAGATCGCTTGTCCCGGTTTCTTCGCAGAATACGCTAAGAAGCCACATGACATCTGGCTGGTTTATCAGTTTGAGTGAAATGTGCGATTACCGAAAGATCCCAATGCGTTTATTTTCTGTGGATCGAGTGTTCAGGCGCGAGCAAGCTGAAGATGCCACGCGGCTTATGGCTTATTATTCTGCTTCCTGTGTTATGGCAGATGAGAACGTGAGCGTAGAAGATGGAAAAGCCGTTGCAGCAGGGCTTCTGTCTCAGTTCGGATTTTCGAATTTCATGTTCAGGCCTGATGAAAAGCGCAGTAAATATTACGTGCCCGATACCCAGACCGAGGTATTCGCATATCATCCGAAGCTTGTCGGTTCAAAAACAAAATACAAGGACGGCTGGGTTGAAGTTGCAACCTTCGGGATATATTCGCCATCAGCGCTCTCGCAGTACAATATCCCTTATCCTGTGATGAACTTAGGAATGGGAGTTGAGCGCCTTGCCATGATACTTCATGATTCAAGCGATGTCCGCGCTCTTGTGTATCCGCAGTTCCAGTACAAGACAAACTGGGTGATGTCGGATAGCGAAATAGCATCCATGATATTCGTAGAAGATGCGCCGGCAACTGGAACGGGAAAGGAGATACAGGGTGCTATTGTAAGGATATGCGAACAATACGGGAATACCGTAAGCCCCTGCGAGTTCACCGCGTGGGAAGGGCAATTATTTGATAACAAAATTTGCGTGAAAGTTATTGAGCCTGAAGAAAATACCAAGCTGTGCGGACCTGCTGCGATGAATGAGATAATTTCTTACAGGAATGACATCCTGGGGCTGCCGCGAACTTCGAAATGGGATGAAGCTTTTAAGAACGGAGTCAGTACGGGAATAAGATATATTGATGCTTTTGCGGCGCGCTGCGCAAAAGAGATAGAAGATGCTGCAAAGAATGGCAGCGGATCCGAAACAAGGATCAGGATCATCAAAGCGCCGTCCGAAGTAAATATCAGGATTGACTCGATAGCTTCGCGTTATATTACAGGATTGAATAAAAAAATAGATACAAGAGGACCTGTTTTTACCACAGTGAAGATGGAGATAATATGAAGCAGACCGGATATGCTTATGCATATGGCGCCGGCACGATCATAAATGCTATTTCTACATGGAAAGGCGCTGCTTTTGGAATCGACCTGAAGACCGAATCTGAAGTCGTCTTGACAAATGACAAAAAAATAACCGGATACATAGAGGAAGGCGGCGATACTAAACTTATCGAACGCTGCGTTGAACTTACTCTTTTGCGCTTTGGCTCAAAATCCGGCGCCAAAGTATCTACAAAAAGCCATATACCCATAGCAAGCGGCCTTAAGAGTTCAAGCGCAGCCGCAAATGCGACTGTGCTTGCGACCCTTGATGCGCTTGGAGAGAAGCTTGAAACCATGGAAGCCATAAAGATCGGAGTTCAGGCCGCCCTTGATGCGAAAGTTAGCATCACAGGCGCTTTTGATGACGCATGCGCCTCGATGCTTGGGGGATTCGTTATAACAGATAATAAGAACAAGGAGCTTATTAAAAGGGAAGAGCGCGCCTCACAGGTGTTAATACTTGCACCTGAGAAAAAGGTATTTAGTTCAGGAACAAATGTCATGCGCTCAAGACTTATTGGGAAGTGGGTAGAAATGGCTTATAAGGAAGCAGTCGCAGGAAATTATGAAAAGGCGATGACACTGAATGGCTTCCTTTATTGCGCAGCCCTTGGTTTTAGCACAGAACCCATGATGGCGGCGCTTGAACTGGGAATTGAAGGCGTAAGCCTTTCGGGAACAGGACCGGCATATACCGCGCTTGGAAGTCCTGAGCTTCTTGATAAACTAGAACCTGTATGGGGGCGACCAGGCGCAAAGGTGATAAGAACAAAAGTCAATAATAATGGTGGAAAAGCATGCCTCTAAAAGAGATCAGGGTCAAAATTGAAAAAATCGATGCTCATATACTTGATCTTATCGAACAAAGGACCGGGCTGGCAAAGGATGTGCTTGAGGCTAAAAAGGCAGAGGGAAAGTCGATAAATGATGTTGACCAGAATAAGGTGGTTCTGGAGAGGGTTTCGAACATGGCAAATGTGAGGGGATTGGATGGGGAGGAAGTAAAGAAGATATTTGAGATATTAATAAAGATGAATATAGACCGCCAGCATGAGTTGAGAGGGGAAGGGAATTTGCCGTAAAATTTGATTAGCATAACCAAAAATCCTTCCTAAGAACTAAAATTGTTCAACAAATAGTCAGTTTCCTGAAATGGCCGCTCATTATAACATAATAAATATGGCAATATTCATGGATGAGCAATTGAATATATAGTATATAAGATTGTAATTATATGAGCAGGTGATAAAATGGCATCAGAAATAAAGAGCGCAGGAATTTCAAGTGATATGGTTAAGAGCGCCGTCACCCGGACAATAAAATACAAAATAGAAGAGATAAACCATAAGTTAAATGATATTTCTGAAAATATGAAATATTTTGAAACGAAATATGGCATGAAAACGGAAGATTTTTATAAAAAATTTAAGACAGGGATTCTCGAAGATGATATGGATTTTTTTGAGTGGAAAGCATCATCAGACATATACATTGAATTAAAAGAAGAGAAGAAAGCGCTGTTAGAGGCAATTGGATGATCAGTGATTATTTTGAATTTTTGAAGACAATTGCAAAAAATAATTCGAACACTGTAAAATTCCGACTTATCAGGGAATTTATAGGTGTGAATCATGGTTATATCAGATTTATACTTGAATTGAGGGATAATTCAGAGCTTCATGTTTTTGAATTTGTGGATTCTGACCTGCATAAAACAGACTATTCATATCATTGGCAGGATAATAATAAAAAAATTATCCTGCGATGGGACAATGCAGCCCATCACCACGAAATCGAAACATTCCCGCATCATCTGCATGAAGGTGAAAATATCAGACCTTCAGTTGAGCCTAATTTTGTGGAAATACTTAAGAAAATCGGTGAACAGGTTCATTAGAATGGAGAATCTTACAATATGACGAAGATTTTGAGCGCGTGGATTTTATCAGGATTTGGAAACCATGAGTTTTAATAATTTACTTAAGCTGGATGAACTGGAAACAATAACCGATCCTGAGTTTATGAAACAAGTTTTTTTGAGGCTGAGTGACATAGAGAGCAGAAAGGTAGATGGACTGGATGAAAAACAGATTTTTGAACTTCTCAAATGATTACTCATTGCCTGTAAACAACATCGGCGATCTTGCTACGTTTGCTGGAGGCGCGGGGGACGCATCAGTTAAAATTAAGGATAATGTGGTGACGCGCACAGAGTTTAATGGGGATAAAGAAAGAAAGAGGCGCAAGAAGGAAAGGCGGAGGGAAGAATCTGTTAGATCAGTGAAAGGGGACAAAAAGTCTTTTAATTCGCGTATTCCAATCATTGTTGGCGCATTTATCCTGCTTGCCCTGATCTATTTTCTTATTCCACAAGGCAGCGATAAATGGAACGTAAGCGATCAGGGAATTCTCTCTTATCCTGAAAACCGCGGAAAGGTCGATGTAACAGTGCTCAAAACCAAGGCTCTTCAAAATTATACTCTTGAAACCATCTCTTTTCCGAGCAAAGATTATATTGTGGAAGGACTCCTTCGCATTCCCACTGCGGGAAAAAAAGTGCCTGCTATTGTTATCCTGCCCGGAGCTACCGTTCCCAAGGAAGGAACTCAAACTCTTGCTGATATCTTTTCCAGTATGGGATATGGAAGCTTAGGCATAGAACAGCGAAACCGGGGCGGGGTAGATTTCAGATCTGATTTTGACCTGTGGAAAAACGGGAAAGAACCTGTCGAACATAAAATGGTATTTGATGCTCTCAGAGCAGTAGATATATTAAGGCATGAACCTTCGATCGATCCCGAAAGGATCGCGATCGTTGGTGAGAGCAATGGAGGACGTTTTGCAATTATTGCGACGGCGATCGATCCAAGAATTTCCGGGGTTATCGGGATCAGCACAAGCGGATATGATACTGAATCGCAGATAAGAGAAATCAAAGATGAAAGTGTCATCAGATTTTATCGCTCGATCGACCCTGAAACCTATCTGAAGTTCATCCCTCCGAGAAAATTCGTGATGATTCATTCAGTTAATGACACCATAATCCAGATACAATTTGCACGGAATACGTTTGAAAAGGCAATGGAGCCAAAACAGTTTTACACCGTTACGACTGGCATTCATGGATATAGCGAAGGTATGAAGGAGCCGCTTATGAATGAATTGAAAAGCATGTTCAGGTAGAGGATTTTTTAGTTTGATTTTGGCAAAGAACCAGATAATCACGATAATTTATTACTCTTCCATGGCAATATATAACTATTCTCTTTATGTCCACAGATAAAATAATAATCAAAGGCGCACGTGTCCACAACTTAAAGAACATAGACCTTGAAATCCCAAGGAACAAACTCATAGTAATAACCGGACTTTCAGGTTCAGGAAAATCCTCTCTTGCTTTTGATACCCTTTATGCAGAAGGACAACGCAGATATGTGGAATCGCTGTCGGCATACGCCCGCCAATTCCTGGGACAGATGGATAAACCAGATGTGGAATACATCGAAGGCTTATCGCCCGCCATATCCATCGAACAGAAATCCACAAGCAAAAACCCGCGATCCACTGTGGGCACAGTCACGGAAATATACGATTATCTGCGACTTCTATATGCGCGTATCGGAAGACAGCACTGTCCTACCTGTGGAAGCGAAATAACACCGCAAACCGTTGAGCAGATTGTTGGAAGGTTGATGTCACTTCAAGAAGGTACAAAACTCCATATACTTGCTCCCATCGCAAGGCAGAAAAAGGGCGAATATAAACAGATATTTGAAACCCTTTCGCATTCGGGATACAGCAGGGTCAGGGTTGACGGCAAAGTGCTTGAACTAACAGGGGAGATCACGCTTAACAAACAGCAGAAACACGATATTGATGTGATCGTTGACCGCCTGGTCGTGAAAAAGGGGATAGAAGAGCGACTTGCTGATTCTGTTGCCACAGCGCTTCGAGAGGGAAATGGCATAGTGGTGGCAGAAATTCTGGACGGAAAAGAGATGCTCTTTAGCGAGCATTCAGCCTGCGTAAAATGCGGGATAAGTTTTGAGCCCCTTGAGCCCAATATGTTTTCATTCAACAGCCCGCGCGGTGCTTGTCCAGCCTGCCAGGGACTTGGGAGTACAATGGAATTTGACCCTGACCTTATAATTCCAGATAAAACTAAATCAATAAGCGAAGGGGCGATAGAGCCATGGGGATATGAGCACGGATATTACCGACAGATGCTGGTATCTGTTGCAAAACACTATGGTTTTTCACTTGATGTGCCATTTGCCGATCTTAAACCTGAACATGTGCAGATAATAATGCATGGTGGAAGTGAAGAAGTTCTTTTCAGGTATGTGCCGCGTGACCGTGATGGGTTATGGGAACACCGCAGCATTTTTGAGGGTATCATACCGCATCTTGCAAGAAAACACAGGGAAGCGCAATCTGAAGAGGCGCGGGAAAAAATCCAGCAATATATGAGTATTAATCCATGCACAGTATGCAATGGCGAAAGGCTAAAACCATCAAGCCTTGCAGTCACGGTTGCAGACAGATCAATTATCGAGACCACTCGCATGTCCGTGAAAAAGACACTGGAATTCCTCGAAGGGATCAGTTTTACGGAAAAAGAAGCGATAATTTCAAAACCCATAATGAAAGAGCTCCGGGCTCGCCTCGGTTTTTTGATGGATGTGGGTCTTGATTACCTTTCACTTGACAGGGCGGCAGGCACTCTTTCCGGGGGCGAAAGCCAGAGGATCAGGCTTGCAACGCAGATCGGCTCAAGCCTTGTCGGAGTTTTGTATATTCTCGATGAACCAAGCATCGGGCTTCACCAGCGCGATAACGGGCGGCTTATAAATATGCTCACAAGGCTTCGTGATCTTGGTAATACCGTGATCGTTGTCGAGCATGATGAAGACATGATCAAAAGTGCGGATTTTATCGTGGACATGGGGCCAGGGGCGGGAGTGCACGGCGGCGAAGTCGTTGTGACGGGAAGCCTTGATGATATTATTAATTGTGAAAACAGCCTCACCGGCGACTATATAAGCCATCGCAAAATGATCCCTGTTCCAGTTGTACGAAAAAAACCTAAAGGCAAGATAACGATAGTTGGAGCAAGCGAGAATAACCTGAAGCAGATCGATGTGAACATTCCCCTGGGCGTCATGACATGCGTGACCGGTGTATCAGGTTCGGGAAAAAGCACTCTTGTTAATGATATTCTCTATAAGGCGCTTGCCCAAAGGTTTTATCATGCGAAGGAAAAACCCGGAAAGCACAGGGGAATAATCGGGCTTGAAAATATCGATAAGATAATAATAATCGACCAGTCTCCCATCGGCAGGACGCCCCGTTCAAATCCTGCCACATACACAGGTCTTTTCACACCGATCAGAGATATTTTCGCGCAGCTTCCATCCTCAAAATCGCGGGGCTACCTGCCAGGGCGTTTTAGTTTCAACCTGAAGGGAGGGCGATGCGAAGCATGCAGCGGGGACGGGATCATTACGATTGAAATGCATTTCCTTCCTGATGTATATGTACCCTGCGAAGTCTGCCACGGGAAACGCTTCAACAGCGAGACGCTTGAAATTATGTATAAGGGAAAAAATATTGCGCAGGTGCTGGATATGACAGTTGAAGAAGCGCTAACGTTTTTTGAAAATATCCCAAAGATCAAACGGCAGCTTGAAACGCTTTTTGATGTGGGGCTTGGTTATATCAGGCTCGGTCAGCCAGCGACTACTCTTTCCGGGGGCGAAGCGCAACGCATCAAGCTTTCCACGGAACTGAGCAAACGAAGTACAGGCAGGACTCTTTACATCCTGGATGAACCCACGACAGGGCTTCACTTTGCAGACATCCAGAAACTTCTTGATATGCTTTCAAGGCTTGTGGATGCTGGCAACAGCGTGGTGGTCATCGAGCATAATCTTGACGTGATAAAAGTTGCAGACCACATAATCGATCTTGGACCCGAAGGCGGGGATAACGGAGGCAGGATCATTGCCGAGGGCACACCGGAAAAGGTGGCACGGATAGAGGGATCGTACACGGGGTATTATTTGAAGAAAGTTTTGAAGGGATAGGGAAGAAAGTTTAGGCATAGGCTTCTATGGCAATTGTATATTATAAAGTATTTTCCTCTGTTGGTATTACTTCCCCATGTTCTTTCAAACTCTCAATATATAATACAATGGCTTCTTTTGCCATATCGATTGCTTCTTCTAATGTATCTCCATATGTGATACAACCGGAGAGAGAAGGAACAGTTACAGTATAACCGTGTTCAGGCTCTTTTCTTAGAAGTATACGATAGTTCAACACTTTCATAGTCAGCTGAGCCTCAGGCAATCCGGACAGTATTCCTTCGTTCTTAATTTACAACAATATTAGTACTTATTTTTATAAAAAATTTATTATAACTATTTTGAATCAAATTTAAAATAATATAGAAATG
>Ga0172368_10000619_pt1 | contig 49975 bp, 55 predicted proteins | sample Lak11m_FD_114540 | JGI IMG/M metagenome (GOLD analysis project Ga0172368, IMG submission 114540) | Freshwater microbial communities from Kabuno Bay, South-Kivu, Congo - kab_022012_11m | ecosystem: Environmental > Aquatic > Freshwater > Lake | place: Democratic Republic of the Congo: South-Kivu... | reverse complement strand
TCAACAAAAGGGAGTTCAAAATGAACAAACTTATCGTTGTAATTACTTTGGCGTTAATGGTAATTGCTGGTGCCGGTGTTGCGAAAGCTTCTACCGTCAATATTAGCAATACTAATACCAATAACAATGCCAACAGTAATGCTAACTCCAATGCTAACACTAATGTGATTAACATTGGTTCTGGTTCAGCCAAAGGTTCGTCTGACGCTGATTCAGCCGCTAAATCAACTGCGGGTGACACTGTCAAACCTACCACGGTTGCGACCAATACTACTGGAAGCAATGTGAACAACAACGCTAACAGTAATGCCGACGCTAATGCCAACACAAATGTGATTAACATTGGTGATGGCTCAGCTTCTGGCTCAAGCGAAGCTAACGCTAACGCCACCTCCAATGCTGGTAGTAACAAAACTGTTTCTACCAACAAAAAGAGCTCTGACGCTAACAGCAATAGCAATACTAATGCCAACGCTAACGTCGTGTCCATCAGTAAACCAGTTGCTACTGGTAAGAAATTACCTAGCACTGGTATGGAAGCTGTTGCTTCTTTAATTACTGCCGGACTTGGTGCTGGTGCGTACGTACTCCGCGCGCGCCAATCCAAAATTGCTCATCTTTTAAGCTTCTAAACTTATAGATAAAGCAAAAAAGAGACTCTCGAGATTATAATTCGTCGGAATTTCCGCGCGAAGCTATATCAACAGAGTCTTTTTTGTTATTGTCATCCTGAGCACAGCGAAGGATCTATCTTCGGTTGACAGAACTCAAAAAATTTGTTAGTATAGATAATTGCACTCAGACCTTGACAACCGAAGGGGGAAGTCGATGAATACCTTTGAGGACAACACCGTCGCTATGGTTTTAGCCGGTGGCTCAGGGACCAGACTTTATAATTTAACTGATGAACGCGCCAAACCGGCGGTTCGATTTGGTGGAAAATACCGAATTGTGGACGCAGTTCTCTCGAATTGCAAACACTCAAAAATTCATAAAATTCTGGTCATTCCTCAATACAAGTGCCAATCTTTAATTCGCCATATTGATATGGGTTGGGATATTTTCAATCCGCAGATGGGCCATCTCTTGGAAATCTTGCCACCGCAAATGCGAGTGGATACTGATTATTACCAGGGTACGGCTGGAGCGGTTCATGAAAATATCTACTCATTACGCATGATTAAACCAAGATATGTTTTGATTCTAGCAGCTGACCATATTTATAAAATGGATTACACGGATCTTCTGAATTATCACGTTGATAAGGATGCGGATCTTACTATCTCCGTAACTGTTGTGCCAACGGAAGTTGCCGCCGGCAGTCTCGGGGTATTGACCATGGATGAAAATGGTCGGATTTCGGATTTTATGGAAAAGCCTGATCAGCCGGTCGAAATTCCCGGGAGACCTGGTTTCTGTTATGTTTCCATGGGGATTTATGCTTTCAAATCAGGATCATTGTTCAAGGAATTGGAAGATGATTATCAAGATAAAAGCTCAAAACACGATTTTGGTCAAAATATTATTCCCGACATGATTCGTGAAAATGGCAACGTTTATGCCTATCATTTCGTTGATGACAAGGGTGAGCCTCGTTATTGGCGGGATGTCGGCACAATCGAAGCCTACTATGAAGCTCAAATGGATTTGGTAAGTATCTTGCCCCAGTTTGACTTGTATGACCGCGACTGGCCGCTGTGTACTTGGCAGGAGCAATTACCGCCGGCCAAGATGAATATTCATGCTTGCATGGAAGGTTCGGCCATTATCTGTGAAGGAACGGTCATCGACAACTGTTATATTTCTAATAGTGTGATTTCACCACTAGTTAGAATCGGGCGCAATGCCAGAGTGTCCGAATCAATTATTCTTGACAACGTCACGATTGAAGAAGACGCGGTGATTCACCGGGCGATTATTGATAAACACAATATAATCCCGGCGGGTTCAATTATCAGTCCGGACCATATTCAATACGCCGGATCGTACCGTTTGTCTGACACAAAAAAAATTATTATTATACCCGAAGTTCAACCGTCTTGGGACGGAATCTAGCCGTAGCGCAAGCCGCGGCTTTTTTAGTCCTTGTTTTTAGTTAGATATTTGCTCGGTTAGCTTTTGAGTTCTCAAGTAAAAAACCTTTTAATTTTTCTGCTTCTTCTTTTTTAAGCCCAGGGATAATAAAGGAATTCCCGGTTACGTCAGATAATGGATATGTTTTTTGATTGGTTTCTTTTTCACCAGCAGTTTCAGCATAAATTTTATAAAGCCCAAAAATTTTCTCAATAAAAGATTGATCCATATTGATATTTTGAATTCTATTATAAAAAACAATCTTTGTTTGCCTAGAGAAAAATCCAGTTGAAAGTGTGCCCTTCATTTGATCAAAAGAGTAATCTATATATTTAACCGATAAATAATTGATTATAAACAAGATTACAAGCATCAACGCGATAAATATTAATATATAATTTGCGAATCCCTGGGCTTTATCATCTGAATAAATATATGTCATTAATATATAAATTGTAAATACAGCAATACCAAAACTTGAACGCAAAGTTAAAACCAAGCTATAAATACTGGAAATAGGTAAATTTTCTCGATTATAAATAACCGATAAATTTATTGGTGCTGACGGGGGAATATTTTGTTCTGAATTTGTAGTTTCTGTGACAGGTCGATTTTCATTCGCGCTGGGTGTATTTTTTGCTTTTGCTAAAAGGAATTGGACTAACTTGTCGGCATTAACTTTATTTAGACCATCGACGTGTGAGTAAAAAGCAGAGCTTTCTCCGGCTGTTTCATAGTGCACATCATAAAGTCCCATGATTCGATCCAGGATATCTTGGTCCAGATAGATGTTCTGGATACGGGGGTAATTAACATGCCCTGTAGCTTGAGAAACAACACCTTTTTTAATTTCTGCCGAATCTTCTTGAAAGTTATAGTAATAAAATTTGTAATAAAGATATTGGTAAAAAATATTAATAAATATAATAATTATATAACTAATCCAAGTCCAGCCAATTATTTTAGAATAGATACTAAAATTAGAGATATCACCAACAATTGTGTCCTGAGATTTGATAAAAGAAAAAGCACCAATAATTATCAAAATCACTATTAGATAAGCAATTATTGACCCAATACTTTTTTTAATAACTTTTCTGGGTTCGAGTGGTAAATTTGTTGAATTATACATATTTCTCCTTTGTTTTTATTGTAGCACAAATTGAATAAGAACAAGTTAACTGATATAATTAGATCATGCTGAATAAAGAAGATTTGTACAATTTACTGAAAATTGAAGAAAAAGAAGAGAAGGTGAAAGAGCTGCAGAACGAGATGAACAGTCCCGATTTTTGGGTCATTCCGGAAAAAGCCGCTCTAAAAACCCAAGAAATGAGCAGTTTGCAAAAACTGATTGATGAGTGGACTTTGGCTGAATCAGAAGAGGAAGTTAAAGCGTTGGAAATCAAAGCGACCTTGTCAGGCGAATATGATCAAAACAGTGCTATTATTTCTATTCATGCTGGTGCCGGCGGTACGGAAGCTCAAGATTGGGCAGAAATGTTACTCAGAATGTTTGAGCGCTTTGCTGATCGCAAGCAATTTACCCAAAAACTATTAGAGGTTTCCGGCGGGGAAGAGGTGGGTATTAAATCCGCAACCTTGGAAGTTGGTGGAGCCTACGCATATGGGTTATTAAAAAGTGAAGCCGGTGTTCATCGTTTAGTTCGACTAAGTCCCTTTGATGCCGATAAAGCTCGTCACACTTCTTTTGCCCTCGTGGAAGTGGTACCGGAAATTGATAAAACCGATTTAGTAAAAATTGAGGAGAGGGACTTAAAAATTGATGTTTATAGAGCCGGCGGCCATGGCGGTCAATCAGTCAATACAACTGATTCAGCAGTCCGCATTACCCATTTGCCAACCGGCATAACGGTCGCAGTTCAAAATGAAAGAAGTCAACTGCAGAACAAAGAAATGGCCATGAAGATTTTACAAGCGCGATTAATTGCCTTAGAATTAAAAAAACGTAAAGAACAAGAAGCGCGTTTAAGAGGAGAGCATATTTCGGCCGAGTTTGGTTCACAAATCCGCTCTTATGTTTTACACCCATATAAACAAGTTAAAGATCACCGGACCGAATATACTTCTACTGATCCAGATGCGGTTTTAAACGGTGAATTAGATGATTTTATTCAGGCTTATTTAAAAAGTAAATTTAATAATTAATGGTGATTCATTGTGATTTGCTTCGCGTGATTTAGTTGTGATTTGTCGCAATTAATCACTATTAATCACTTAATCACCCAATCACAGGAGAACTTATGCTGGACAAAGCTAAACAGCTCTGGGAATTACAAAAAAAAGCCCGAGCGATTCAAAAAGAATTGAAAGAAACTGAAGTCGAAGCCAAATCGGCTAACGGTATGATCACTGTGGTTTTTAACGGTGAACAGCATATTCAATCTGTTGAGATTGAAGAGGCCTTGCTAAAGCCGGAATCCAAGCGCGATTTAGAAAAAGCTTTACAGCAAGCGATTGCCGAAGCTTTAAGCCGGGTCCAAGCTATCGCTGCGGAAAAAATGAAAGCGATTGCTGGAGATTTGAATATTCCTGGAATGTAATAAGTAAATAACCAACAACCAAGAAACAAATTCCAAACAAATTCAAAAATCTAATGTTCAAATTCCAAAGTTTGGTTATTGTATCTTGTTTCTTGTATCTTGGAGTTTTATGACAAATGTTTTACTCTACGGGATAATTTCCGTTTCACCACTAGTTTTGGGTTCTATTCTAGGTTGCTACCTGAAACTTAAGGAAAGAGTAATTGGTGCGATCGCGGCCTTTGGAGCCGGCGCTTTGATTGCGGCAATTACTTTTGGTTTGATGGAGGAAGCGTTTCAGCTTGGTGGCCTAGATAGTTCCATCTTCGGTTTTCTTGTTGGTGGACTTTTGTTTATAATCGGTGACATGATTATTATTCGCTGGGGTGGTCGTGGACACAGGCGCTATCATAGCGCTCAAAACTCGACTGGCTGGGGAATCGTTTTGGCAGCCGTGCTCGATGGGCTTCCAGAGTCCTTTGCTCTAGGTATTAGTTTAGCTCTAAACTCCAAAATCGGTTTATTAGTTTTGGTGGCTATTGTTTTAAATAACTTACCGGAAGCTATTTCTTCTGCCTATGATTTAAAAAATGCTGGCAGAAACACAAAACAAATTATTTATACTTGGCTGGGCGTAGCCTTAGCGGGATTGATTAGCGTTATAGTTGGTTTCTTGATATTTAATATTATTTCTCCAGATATAACAGCCATGTTTGAGTCTATTGCTGCAGGCGCAGTCTTGGCCATGTTGGCTGTCACCATGATGCCTGAAGCTTACCGGGAAGCACACATGGGCGCGGCCTTTGGTACTTTAAGTGGATTTTTATTAATATTTATTCTGAGTAAAGCAGGAATTTAAGTAGTAAGAAATACGAAATAAGAAATAAGATAAATATAGGAATAGAATATGAAATTAATTGTTGGGTTAGGAAATCCTGGTGAAAAATATACTAAAACGCGTCACAATACCGGTTTTCTAATTGTTGATAAAATTGCAGAAATAAAATCGGCGGTTTTTCGTTTGGAAAACGAGTTTAAGTCCGAAAATGCTGATTTCGGTGACATGGAAAACAGAGTCAAGTTGGTTAAACCTCAAACCTTCATGAATAATTCTGGTGAAGCGGTGGAAAAACTAAGAAACTATTATAAATTAGATAGTGAAGATATTTGGGTGGTGCACGATGATGTAGATTTAGAACTCGGCAAAATCAAGATTGTTTTAGGCGGTAGTTCAGCTGGCCATAAAGGTGTGCAGTCAATTATCGATACTATTGGTACCGATCAATTCTGGCGCATTCGTGTCGGTGTGGGCCGTTCAGACAAAATCTCGACCGATGAATGGGTTTTAAAAAATTTTGAAGATAAAGAAAAATTAGCCAAAATCATTGACGAAACAGCTAATTTTGTGTTAAAATCACTATCTGAAGGTATAAATAATCAAAACATAATTGTGGGAGACTAAAAGTCGTTAATACCACGAGGAGAAAACATGGCCAAAGACAATCTGGATGCTCTTTTAGAGCAAGCTGAAGAAAAAATTGAAAAAGGGGAAGCGCTCGACGAGATCGAGACCGAACATCACGGTAAAGCCAAAGAACACACCAAAAAAGAATCGGTCGAAGACAAAATTAAACACGCTAAAATGGAAGCTTCTGAGGAAGCTGAAGTTGAGGTAGAAGCTGAAACTGAAGAGAAAGAATCTCTCGACTCTGCTCGAGATAAAGAAAAAGCCGAAGTCAAAAAGAAAGCAAAGAAAGGTAAAGCTAAAGTTCGATCTAATCGCTACAAACAAGCTTTGGAGCAAATTGATCGCAAGAAAAAATACGATATTAGTGAAGCTTTGGAGTTAGCCAAGAAAACCAGTTTAACTAAGTTTGATGGTAATGTGGAAATTCATGTCCGTGTGTTGGGTAAATCCGGCAAAGCGGAAATTCTTCGCGGTATGATTACCTATCCGCACTCAACTGGTAAAACTGTCAATGTGGTTATTCTGGATGAGAAAACTATCGAAGAAATAGCGAAAACCGGAAAAGCTGATGCTGATATTTATGTCACCTCTCCAGCGGATATGCCTAAAGTTGCCCGTTTAGCAAAAATCTTAGGTCCAAAAGGTAAAATGCCAAGTCCAAAATCCGGCACCATTACCGAAAACCCAGAAAAAACTAAAGAAGAACTTTCGGGCGGGAAAACTGAATATAAGTCTGACTCGACTGGCAATATTCACCAAGTGATTGGTAAGCTATCGGCTAAACCAGAAGATTTAATTGCCAACTACAAAACTTTCATTGCTGTTCTACCAATTGAAAAAGTAGTTTCGATTACTCTTTGCGCCACCATGGGGCCTGGCATTAAAGTGCAAAAATAGAAATAGGCCCGCGGAATTTCGGTATGATATACCGAAATATGGTTTGCTTCGCAATCGCGGAATTTCGGTAAACCGAAATATGGGACCTGGTATAAAAGTGACAAAATAGTTATTTTGTCATCCTCGAGCCGGTCTAAGGTTATCGAAGACCGACATCGGGGATCAAGAATAGTTTTTAATTATGAAGAAATTTTTAATATATTTACCAATAATTGCATTTGCGTTTTCAGCTGTAGCTTTATTTGTTAGCCCGGATTTATTTATTAAAAATGATATTCAGAAAATTATTTATATTATTATAGGTTCATTGTCTATTTTAACTTATCTTATATTAGAACTTTGGACTTATACGAGAAATTAAATATTTTTTAAATTATGATAAAAACCGCTCGCGAGAAATCAACAGCGGTTTTTTGATTATGAAAAATTATGAGGAGGGGGTAGTCATTTTCGATAGCATTGCTTGACGCACAAGTTGGAATCTGCTAATATGCAGCTATCTTCAAGGGAGGTGTTGCAAATTGACAACCAAGCATGTGCAAACACTGATTGGTATCAGAGACTCCGCTCAGACTGCCATTGACGCGATCGAGCTTCAGGCTAGTTCGGATTTGCAGGAGAATTTCCAACCGATAATTAAAGAAATCTACGATAAACAATGGCTATTTGAGTGTTGGAAATCCTTGAGTAATAATGGAAGTATCCTATCACAAGCATACCAATATCTCTATTATCGTGCGGAAACTACTAGCGATTATCACTTAAGGTCAAAACTAATCAATTTTTCAGAATCTCTTCAAGCCGTTGAAGGTGAAGAAAAGTTGTACATCCATCCGCGGTTAGAATACTACCGCATAATAATCGGACAGGATGGTATCCTTAAGTCAGACGGTGAAGTTGCTAATCATCTTTATTACAAATTATTCGATGCTATCAATGGAACGATCGAATATTTCTATGGTTTGCAAGAGAAAGACGTTGAAAATTACTTTTATAATTTGCGTCAATATTATGCCGACAGAACAGGTCGGCGTTAAATTATAAATCCAACATCCGCCCGAAACTGGGCGGTTTTTTGTTGACAAATTTAGATTATTTTGTTACTATATATTTGCCATAGAAAACAGCTGTTCCGAGCGAAATCGAGGAACTTAATTGGCTGTCGAGGCGATAAAAATAGTTTAAAGTTCAAATCTCAAAATTCAAAGTTTTGGAATTTAACTATTTATATTGCTTCCTACGGAAGCATTTTTTAATTTTTCATTTTGCATTGTCATTTTACATTTTGATTTTTGCATTTTGAATTAAGGAGTACAAATATTATGTTATTAAAACGCGCTGACAAAGAACAATTAGTTTCAGAAATGACCGACAAATTAGCAACTGCTAAAACAGTTGTTTTGGTCAATTATCAAGGTTTGAAAGTTTCTGAAATTTACAAATTAAAAAAACAACTTTTTGAAGTCGGAATCCGTTTTCAAATCGTTAAAAACACTCTTTTAAAGATTGTTTTAAAAAAAGCTAATATTGATTTTGATCAATCTGTTTTGGATCAACCAGTAGCGGCTGTTTGGGGTATGACCGATGAAATTGTGCCCGCCAAACAAACCGTTAGCTTTACCAAGGAAGTAGAAAAATTACAAATTATCGGTGGTATAGTCAATGGTCAATTTGTTGATGTAAACACTATTAAGCAACTTGCAACTCTTCCGGGTCGAGAAGAACTTTATGCGAAATTGGTTGGCACTTTGAATGCCCCAATGAGCGGATTAGTCAATGTTTTGCAAGGCAACTTACGTGGCTTAGTATCTGTTTTAGATCAATATCATAGGAGCAAAGCGTAACACGCTTCACTCCGCGGAATTTCAGTATTCCGAAATATAAATCAAAAGCTTAAAAAATAATAATAGCCAGCCCTAGGCTGGTCCGCCTTGGGCGGAAAAGGACAATTATGTCAGAAGAACAAAATGAAACCAAAGTCGAAGAGACTAAAGAAGAAGTAAAAGAAGCCAAAGCTTCTAACAGTAAATTTGCTGATTTAATCAAATCCATCGAAGGTTTAACTACCCTCGAATTAGCCGAATTGGTTAAAGAACTTGAAGAAAAATTTGGTGTTTCCGCTGCCGCTCCTATGATGATGGCCGGAGCTCCTGCTGCTGGTGGCGCTCAAGCAGAAGCCGTTGAAGAAAAATCTTCTTTCACCTTAGTTTTAGCTGATGCTGGCGCACAAAAAATCGCTGTCATTAAAGCTCTTCGCGAAGTCAACCAAGAATTAGGTCTTATCGAGGCCAAAGCCTTAGCTGATGGCGCTCCAAAAGAAGTTAAGAAAGACATGCCAAAAGCCGATGCTGAAGCTGCCAAAGCCAAGCTCGAAGCCGCTGGTGCCAAAGTTGAGCTCAAATAATATTTGAGCGAAATCCTAAACTGGACGGGTTCCAGATTTGGGATCTATAGATTCGATATAGAAAAACCGCCCAATCGTAAGAAAAAGGCGGTTTTTTAATTGAAAATAAATCGAGCTGTGGTATTGTTATATTAGAATTAAAAAAAAGGAGTATTTATGCCAGAAAATTTAAGTGAAGGTTCTCTTGAACGCAATGATTCTGGATTTGTTTTAAATCCCGATGAGGCCATGTCAATGCAAGGTGCACTAGAGAGACAAAAAGCGCGTATGGCCAGAAGGGAAAAACCTAAAGATCCTGAAGATGCTCAACTGGTGGAAGAGCGTTTCCAGAAGATCAATAGTCTAATCCAGGCAATTTCGACTGGTCAGACACCAGAAGGAGTAAATCTGGAGCTCGATAGTGAACAAAAAATGATTTTGAGCTTATCGGTGGACAATAAGATAAACGATTTGCAAGCCAGCATTGAACGAGATCCAGAACCAGAAAATCAAGAACTCTTCCGACAAGATATTGCCAGGCTTCAAGAACTTAAAACTCGTTTAACGCAATAAAGTCAAAACCGCTCGCGATTCGCTAATCGGCTGAATCAACAGCGGTTTTTTTTGATATTTAAAAACCGCCAATAACTTACTGGCGGTTTGCGTAGTCCTAGTAACGGACTAAATAGTTGAGTGTTTCTAGATATCTAATCCCGCGCGTGTTGACACCCAGACATTTCATGAGCTCAATAGAGAGCTGGACGGTTTGTCCGGTATCTCCAAAGATTCCCTTGATCTGACTAAGTTCTTTCCATAGGCGCAGAAATTTATCCAGAGGTTCATGTAGCCAGAACCCATCTTCTTGGTCATGACCATAACGATTAACTAATATTCTGATTGATTCGAACTCTAGGTCAAGTCTAGCGAATTGGTTGATGATTCTTACCATGAAATTATCATTTGGTTTAATCTCATCAGCCAAAGCCAGTACGAAACAATGGAAATTTTCGCGACCGCTGAACTCGAAATTATAACGGCTACTAAGTGTATCGATCATAATATTGTCATCATGCCCAAGTTGGTGTGCCCTAGGGCTCCTATTGGTGCGAAGCGGACTGGCTATTAACCGCCGCCAAGATGATTCGGTCACCCCGACAACTCTGAACTCGGTGATGTGAATACTCATGGTTACCTCCCTCGAAATTGGCTTCATGCCTTACTGTTCATCCATTACCACGAGCACTCTTTATTTTAAAAGAGCGTGAGCAAATCGATTAGATTTGCAAAATTGCAAGCAAAACTTGCAAAGTTTTATCATCCGAAATGGATTATTTTTAATCCTGAATGATTGATGATTATATCATATCTTGCCTAGAAAGTCAAGATATCCCATACTTTTAGCCGAATTGGTTTTATTTTTTACCCTTACTTAACCAATCCTCCACCCTGGGGGTAGAGTACTGGGTTGGAGTATTGGTTAGTATAAGAGATAAGTCGTGACAAATAGAGTTATTTCTGGTACAATGTTGAAGATATGGAATTTAAACTTATAGGATTAATAAATTAATCCGCGGAAATTTCTCATAAATGAAATTCGAAATTATGAAACAATCTACGAAAACAAAAGCGCGGTTGGCAGAAGTAAAAACCAACCACGGCTCTTTTAGTACCCCAGTCTTTATGCCTTGCGCTACCAATGGGGCGGTTAAGGGAATTTCTGTCGACGAGCTTGATAATTTAGGTTTTAAAATCATTTTAAATAATACTTATCATATGTATTTGCGTCCTGGTGAAGAACTGGTTAAAAAGCTCGGTGGCGCTCAAAAGTTTATGAAATGGCCACACTCAATTTTAACCGATTCTGGTGGTTACCAAGCTTTTTCTCTCGGCACTAGCTACAAAGCCTACGGCGAAAAAACAGAATCCTTATCCCAAGTGGTTAAAAGGGGAGTGTGGTTTCGTTCGCATCTCGATGGCTCAAAACACCTATTCACACCAGAGAAGGTGATTGATATTCAGTTAGATTTGGGAAGCGATATCATTATGCCACTGGATTTTTGCCCTAATGCCGATGCGACCAAAGAAGAAATTGCCAAAGCCGTGGATATGACCAATATTTGGTTTAAACAGGCGTTTGAATATTTCCAAGTGAGAACAAAGGGTATGAAGAATCGGCCGGCGATTTTTGCCATCATCCAGGGGAGTTTTTATAAAGATTTACGCGAAAAATCGGCCAAATTTTTAAGCCAATTTGATGTTGATGGTTTTGCCATTGGGGGAGTGGCAAATGGGGGAGAGAGCAAACTCAAACAACATAAAGCTGTGGAATACGCTTTGCCATTATTACCAAAAGATAAGCCAAGATACTTAATGGGAGTAGGGGAGCCGGAAGACATTTTATTTGCAACCAAATTAGGTATCGATATGTTTGATTGTGTTCTGCCAACGCGTTTAGGGCGACACGGGACTATCTGGACGACAAAAAACTGGAAAACATTTTCGAAGATTGATTTAAGAAAAAGCAAGTTTAAGGAAGATAAAAGTATTTTAATGCCGAATTGTGGTTGTCCAACTTGTAAAAAAAACTATACTCGAAGTTATATTTCTCATTTAATTAGAGCAGGGGAGATGTTAGGGATGCGCCTAACCTCAATTCATAACCTATGGATTCTGGCGGAATTAACTAAAAAAATCCGCGATAATGAACTCGGACACTTTTAATTCAGTTATCCACTTTTATTTTAAATTTGTTTGCTATATGATATTAGAAGAAGGGAAATTTATGAATAATCAAGTTGGGCCTCAAACTCCAGCAAATGTTGAAGTTAATAAAATACCAGCTGCTGAACCAATTCCAGCAGCTCCGGCAATTCCTGCTGCTCCGGTAATTCCCGAAGCGGCACCAATTCCAAGTGCTCCGGAAATCCCGCAGGCTCAACCAATTCCCAGTGGCGCTGAGATTCCTGCGGCAAGCCCAATTCCTGCCGCTGCGCCTATTCCAGTAGCTCCAGTTATTCCTCCAGCTCCAACAATCCCAGCTGCTGGTCAAGAGGTGTCTCTTGGTGATCAGCAAGTAGCTTCGGCGGAACCAACACCTGCCCAAATTCACACCGCTAAACAAATTATTGAACCAGATACCATGGACATGGCTAATTTAGCTGAACAAGTGGCTAAACTTCAAACTCCAGATCTACCTAATTAATTTTTCAAAAGAGGGGTAATGGAATTTACTTTTTTATTTACATGGCTAATAGTGATCCTAGTCTTAGGATTAGTTTTCTTTATCTTTAAATTAGTCGAGAACCATAACAAGGATAAAGAAGTGAAGCGTGTGCTCAATACCCGTGTATTTTTAGTGACTTTGCCCAAGGAATTACACCACGTCAGTGACAAAGAAACACCCAAAGATTTTAAACAACTGGCTTCGGTTGCTGAACAAATGTTTTCTGCTTTTGCGAGTTTATATTCATCAGATATTTCTAATCAAATTCTTCAAGAGCAAGAGCAAATTTCTTTTGAAATTGTTTCTCAAGACGGACTAATATCATTTTATGTCGTTTGTCCAAAGATGCTTGAACAAATGGTAGCTAAGCAAATTCAGGCTTACTACCCAAGTGCTAATGTTCAAATGGTTAAGAATCCAAATATTTTTGCTCTACGCGATGAAGTAGGCAACGTTCGAGCCGGTCACTATACTTGTGCTACATTTAAACTTAATAAAAGATTTGTGCTTCCGATTAAGACCTATATCAATATGGAAAGCGATCCCTTAAATGGGGTGACCAATGTTATGAGTAAACTTGGCCCTCAGGCCAATGCCGCTTTACAATTTGTGATTAGACCAGCAGGGGAGAATTGGCGTGTTCCGGCAATCACCGCCATTAAAAAGGTTCAAGAGGGAAAAACATCGGTTTTTGTTGATAAGTGGTACACTAAAGCGATTCATGCCGGTTTTGAGGGCATGTCTGACATAGCTCATTCTACAAATCAAAATGAAGCCCAAGTAATGAAAGATAAAAATACTTTCAAACAAATGACACCCGTCCAAGAAAGTTTGATGAAGGTTTTAAATGAAAAAATTAGCAAAAATGGTTTTAAGACTACCGTTCGTTTAGTAAGTGTGGCCTCTGACAAGGCGACGGCCACGACTAATGCCCAAAACATTGCCTCTGCTTTTGCCCAGTATGGAACCCCAGAATTAAATGGTTTTAAGCTTATTCATGGTGATCATAATACAGCCAAGGATTATATTTTGCGACGCTTTCTTAAGGGTAAAAAGAGTTTTATCTTAAACACAGAAGAATTGGTTAGTTTGTTTCATTTTCCCAATCAGTTTATTGAAACACCAAATATTCGTTGGCTTTTGGCAAAGGAAATGGCGCCACCGGCGAATTTACCGGCAGCTGGTACCATTATGGGTAAAAGTGTTTATCGAAATACCGAAACTATGGTCAGAATTGGTGAAGAAGATCGTCGTCGTCATATCTTCATGATTGGTAAAACTGGCGTTGGTAAAACAACACTTTTTGTTAATATGATTGAACAAGATATTCTTGAAGGTAAGGGTTGTTGTTATATTGACCCTCTTGGAGACGCGATCGAAGATATATTAGGTAAAATTCCGGCAGAACGCATGAAAGATGTTATTCTTTTTGACCCGGCGGATGCGGATTGGCCGGCCGGGCTCAATATGATGGAATATAAAACAACCGAGCAGCGGGACTTTTTAATTCAAGAAGCGATTGAAATTTTTTACAAATTATTTGACCCCAACAGAACTGGTATTGTTGGACCGCAGTGGGAACACTGGTTTAGAAATGCGGCCTTAACGATTATGGCTCAGCCTGGAGGCGGTACGTTAATCGATATTCCACGCATTTTTACTGACGATGCTTTTAAAAACAAATTAATATCTTATGTTACAGATCCGATTATCAAAGGGTTTTGGGAGCAACAATTAGCCAAGACAGCCGATTTCCATAAATCGGAAATGTACAATTATTTCATTTCCAAATTCGGTCGCTTTATGACTAACGACATAATGCGCAACATTATTGGTCAAAAGAAATCAGCTTTTGATTTTCGTCAAGTCATGGATGAAGGTAAAATCTTACTCGTCAATTTAAGTAAAGGTAAGATTGGCGAAATAAACATGAGTTTGCTGGGTCTTATTATTGTCAATAAAATTCAAATGGCGGCTTTCTCTAGAGCAGATATGCCCGAAGACAGTCGTCGCGATTTCTACTTATATGTTGATGAGTTTCAGAACTTTGCGACCGATAGCTTTGCTTCAATCCTATCCGAAGCTCGCAAATATCACCTGAATCTAAATATTACTAACCAGTACATTGCTCAGCTCACGGAAAAAATTCGTGACGCAGTTGTGGGTAACGCCGGAACCATGATTAGCTACCGAATCGGCGCTTCGGATGCCGAATTTCTAGTCAAAGAGTTCCCGGGATTGGATGTTGAAGATATGACAAACCTGGACAAATTCAATACTTATGTTAAACTTTTAATCGATGGCACACCATCAAAACCGTTTAGCATGAAGGGTATAAAAAGCGGATTAGTCTCAGACTCGAATATACGCGAACAAGTTCGTAACTTATCAAGACAAACTTTCTGCCGCCCTGTAGCAGAAGTTAATCAAGAAATGACTGCGGCTTTTGCGGCCGCACCTGCAACTCCGCCACCAGCTGCTGGCAATAACGGACCATTAAATAGTTTGTAAAACAAAAAACCCAGCCCAAGGCTGGTCCGCCTTTGGCGGAAAAAACAAAAATTAGGAGTAAAACATGGACCAGGACGATCGTAAGCTTAGTCAGTTAAGAAAAATCTTAGAAGATATTGAGGATAAAGTCCAATCGGTTAAAAGAATACTTTTTGAGCAAGTTTATCAGGAGGAAGCAGAAAACCTTGATTGTAAAGTAGATGGACCGGTAACAATCATTGAGGGAGTTTTTGACGGTGAAGAAATGATTGATAAAGACGGGAAAAAATATGCCGTTCCTGCGAACTATGCTTCCAAATCCAAACTTGTGCCTGGCGATAAGATGAAATTAACTATTTCTCCAGACGGGACTTTTGTTTTTAAACAAATCGGACCAGTTGAGCGCAAGCGTCTAATTGGAAAATTAGCAAAAAACGGTGAAAAATGGCTCATTACTTGCGATGGTCATAAGTATCAAGTTCTTCAGTCTTCCATTTCATATTTTAAAGTTAAACTTGGAGATAAAGTCTCCGTTATCGTTCCTAAAGTCGGTGAAGCGGACTGGGCGGCAGTCGAAAATGTTCTGGAGAAAAAATAAAGTTAGATGTAATCTTTAAGATCTATTCCAAGGAGGAAGTTTGCCGGAAAATTTGACAAGTATATTTATTAAAGGTTTATTAGCCATACTTTTTATTGGTACGCCAATTTTAATTATCTCGCAAATTTTTAAGAATAAACTTCAAAACAAAAAAATCGAATGGTTTTCCAGGATGCGTTTTGTAGTTCTTCGGATTCTAGTTCCAAAAAACAATGAAAAAACTCCACTCGCGGCCGAACAAATGTTTTCTGCACTTCACGGTATATATCGCTCAGAGTTACCTTATCAAGAGTATATTAGTTTTGAGGTTGCTGCACGGGATAAATATATTTACTTTTATGTTTGCACCCCAACGCACTTAAAAGATTTTGTTCAAGGGCAGGTTTATGCTCAGTACCCAACGGCCGAGATTAGCGAGGTTGATGATTATACACAAGAAGAAGCGGAAATTATCCGAAATGGTGAAGAAAAAATTGTCTCCACAGAGTTATCATTATTTAATCCCTTTGTTTATCCAATTAAGTCATTTTTAAATTTCGAAGTTGATCCTTTGTCGGCAGTAACCAGTGTATTAAGTAAAATCGAGAAAGATGAACAAATTTGGATTCAGTTAATGGTGAAACCGGTGCCAGATGATTGGCAGACTAAAGGTACGACTTATATCAATGCCGTAAAAACAGGAACGCTCAAGACAAAAGGTGTTGGAGAGATTTTATGGGGTGGAGCTTTGAGGCTTTTGGGTTCTATTTTTGCAACTATCTTAACTGGAAAAACTCCGGAATCGACCAAGGGTGCGCCAAAAGAAGAAATAAAGCTTTCTGGAACAGTTGAAGCTGGTCTTAAAGGAATCGAAACAAAAGTAACCAAATTGGGATTCGGGACAAAAATTCGCTTACTTGCTTTAGCGCCAAACGAGACTGTAGCCAGGGCCAAAATTACGGAATTAGTCGGTGCCTTTAAGCAATTCAACTTGTTGAACATGAATGGTTTTCAAGCCGGATCTATCAATACCGGAGTTGGAGCTTGGGAAGACTACGCTCATCGCTTATTTGTGGACGAGGGTTATATCTTAAATACTGAAGAGTTGGCAAGCATTTATCACTTACCAAGCATTACTGTGGTAACGCCGAATATTGTTTGGGCGGGTTCAAAAAAAGGCGAACCGCCAGCAAACTTGCCAATTGAAGAAAATATAAATCCTGAAGAGCTGACTCTTTTTGCTCAAACTGATTTTCGGCATTTAAAACACAGGTTCGGCATTAAGATTCCTGATCGACGCTATCATATGTATGTCATAGGTAAAACTGGTACTGGTAAATCAACATTGTTGGAAAATATGGCCATCGATGACATTCGGACTGGGCGCGGTATTGCTGTGGTTGATCCACATGGTGATTTAATCAATCATATCTTAGAGTATATTCCTGAGGAACGCATAAAAGACGTGGTTATTTTCTCGCCAGCTGATAAAATGTATCCCGTTGCTTTTAATCCGTTAGAAAATGTTGATCCAGATTTAAAAAATATCGTTGCTTCCGGTGTGGTGGGAATTTTTAAGAAAATTTTCGGCGAGAGCTGGGGACCGCGACTAGAATACATTTTAAGAAACACTGTTTTGGCGCTTCTAGATGTTCCTAACTCTACCATGCTTGGTGTTACCAGACTACTAGTTGATAAATCTTTCCGAGATAAAGTGGTAACTCAAATTACCGATCCAGTGATTAAAGATTTCTTTGTTAATGAATTCGAGCAATACGACCCTAAATTTAGAACTGAAGCGATTGCACCTATTCAGAACAAGGTTGGTCAATTTTTATCTAGTTCGACAATTCGTAATATTATTGGTCAACCTAAATCGACCATTAACGTTGATCAAATAATGAATACGGGGAAAATTTTTCTTGTTAATCTCTCAATTGGTGAAATTGGAGAAGATGCTTCGGCACTTTTAGGCTCTTTGATGATTACTAAAATCCAGTTAACTGCTATGCGCCGTGCCAGTATGAAAGAAGAAGATCGTCGCGACTTTTACTTGTATGTTGATGAGTTTCAAAACTTTGCTACCGAATCTTTTGCCACCATTTTGTCTGAAGCTCGCAAATATAAACTCAATCTAATTATGGCTCACCAGTATGTGGCCCAAATGCTTGAGCCTGTTCGCGATGCTGTTGTTGGTAACGTTGGTACAATTATTTCTTTTCGTATTGGTGCACCGGATGCGGACTACTTGCAGTCAGAATTTGCCCCCATCTTCGAAGCCAATGATCTTGTTAATTTAGATAACTACCATATTTACGTTAAAATGTCGATTGATGGCGTCACTTGTCCGGCCTTCTCGGCTAAAACCCTGCCTCGCAGTGCCACAAAATATAATAATACTCAAAACATAATTGATTTTTCTCGTCGCGAATACAGTAAACACCGCGAATTTGTGGAAGCGCAAATTGGTCAAATAGCTGATCTGCCAAAAGTCGATGAAATTCTAACTAAAGCAGAGAAAAAATTGATTCCCAAAATTCCGCCAAAAATAGGGGAGACCTATTACCGCGAAATCCAAAATCCTGGTGATGTACGCTGGTATTTGGGTGGTGGCACCGAGGATCAACCGCTAACAGAGGAAACTGTTCAAGAAAAAATTGAGAAAACAGAAGAAAAGGCTATTCAATATGAAGAAAAACTGGAAGATTGGCAAAAGGAACGTCTGGCAGCTTTAGAACCAAGTATGCCTGTGCCAGCCTCTCATAATCAGGAGAAGAATGAGCAATATGATAGTAAAATTGAAAATCATGAAAAAGAAGAAGAATCGCAATTTGTAACACCGACAACAGGGGAGAGTGCGGCGCAAAAAATTGGCGGAATTGAAGTTGTATCCACTATGGAAAAGCCAGAGCCAAAATCAGAAATAGACGAAGACAAAGCAAAGCTCTTAAAAAGCTTGTCTGGCGGCACTCAGGACATTGCCGAGGGTGAAGAAGTAAAGATTAGTAATTAATAGTATATATCAGGTGATAGTGTAGAAAATAACAGGTTCGTAAACCTGTTATTTTTTAAATTTATTGGGGGAGTGGGCGAGAGAGGGGAATTTTCGAAAAAACGCATGTTTTTAATATTGGTATTCAGAAATACCGGGGTGGATAGAGTTGCAAAATAGAGAATTGTGTCAAAATTTTCGCGACTTTGTTTACGGTTTGACTCGGCTAAAATGTGTTGTTTTTTAAGCGGGCTTAACCTTAAACTAATCATACGTCGTAAAAGAAATATTCTGCGACTCAATAATAATCTAAACCTGATAGTGTTCAAATACTCATAAAACAAAAAATTAACCTGTTCTCCCCTGTTCTAAATATGTGTAAGTCTGGTTTCTTAATCTATTATCTCCTGTTTCTTACCATATCATTATATATTGACTCATTCTACTATTATGATTGTTCTATATATAAAACGACCGTTGCTTTTTAATTCACGGTCGTTTATGAGCTAAAGCTCTGTCGTTTATGAGCTAATTAAATTTTTTTGTCGTGGGCAGCGGTTTGTAATTTGAACCTGTTAAATTAGGCTCTACAAGGCTCTAGGACGCATTTTTCTTTTGAAGACGATTCATTGTCCATCCTTGCCAAGACACTAAGAGCGGCGCTGCATTAAATATGGATGAATATGTGCCAATGGCTATGCCGATGAGTAACATTAAAACAAAATGCTTTAAGGAATCACCACCGAGGAAGTACAAAGCTGCCAGAACAATTAAAACTGTTAAAGAAGTATTAAGGGATCGGTTTATGGTTTGAATTATACTATTATTGGCATTTTCCTCGAAGCCTAAAGAAGGATGCTTCCTTAAATTTTCTCTAATACGGTCAAAGACTACGATCGTGTCATGAACAGAAAAGCCCATTATGGTTAAAAGTGCGGTAATAAACAAGGAATCTATCTCATAGCCAAAGAAATGTCCAAGAATGGCCCAGAGGCCGGCAACAAAAGTTAAATCATGTACGAGAGCAATAACAGCGCAAATACCAAATCGCCACGAATTGGCGGGACGGGGGACTTGGCGAAAAGCAAATGCCACATAAAAAATAATTGCTAGACTCGATAAAATAATCGCAATCACGGCTTTTTTCTTTAGATCATTGCTGACGGTTGGTCCAACTGTCTCAAAACGAATTTCTTGGTTCTCCCCCACTTTGGCCATTTGCTCGGTGATTTTTGTGTGCTGCTCCTGATTTATTGGAGCGGTTTTAATAATAATGGCACCGTCAGAAGTCGATTGAACGGTCAAATTTTGTAAATTTGATTCTGTCAGAGCATTTTTAACCTGTTCAACAGATGTATTTTGCGTAAATTTGAGCTCAATTAATGTTCCGCCCCGAAAATCTAAGCCTGGTTTTAAACCCCACATAAATAGGGCAATAATACCAGGAATAATTAAAATTGCTGAAATCGTGTACCAAATTTTTCTATAACCTATGATATTCATGTTTATTTCCTTATTTGATCGTTAAATATTTTTCTAATTTGGTTCCAACAAAAAGACGCAAAAACGTTCGGCTAACCGTGATTGCAGTAAAGAGTGAAACTATGATGCCTAAAGCCAAAGTAACTGCAAAACCGCGAACAATACCGGTAGTGCCATAATAGAGAATGGCAGCGGTAATTAAAGACGAAATATTAGAATCTCGAATGGAAGCCCAGGCGCGTTTAAAGCCTTCTTCCAGCGAAAGCCCAATAGATTTGCCAGCTAATTGCTCTTCTTTACTACGTTCAAAGATTAAAATGTTAGCGTCCACAGCCATACCGACCGACAATATAAAACCAGCAATACCAGCTAAAGTAAGGGTTACGGGGATAAGTTTAAATAGAGCCAAGGTGATAAGCGTATAAATTATTAAGGCAATAACAGCAATTAATCCTGGTAATTTATAATAAGCAATCATAAATATTCCGACGAGAATTAGTCCAATTAAGCCGGCAACCAAACTTTTTTTAACTGATTCGCTTCCGAGAGTTGCCCCAATATTTCTTTGTTCAACCAGTGAAATTGGGACTGGTAAAGCACCGGCATTAAGCTCAATAGCTAATTTTTTTGCCTCTTCAATTGTAAATTTACCGCTAATAACCGCTTCGCCATTATCAATTGTAGTCTGGACGGTCGGCGCAGAAATTATTTCTCCATCTAGTTCGATAGCGACAGGTTTTTGAAGATTTCTTTTAGTAATATCAGCAAACATCTTAGCGCCATCTGCATCAAACTGAAGACTGACTTCTGGCTCGCTATTGTTCGGATTAATTTGCATGGTAGCACGACGCAAATTGGCGCCAGTGAGCTCGGTATCCTTGAAACCCCCACCCAAATTAGTATTGGCGTCAATTGTTGCTCCGCCTTCTATAGTGGTCGGAGCTGATTCTTTAAATTTTAATTGAGCGGTTTTACCGATCAAGTTAATAGCTTCATTCACATCGGAAATTCCCGGGAGTTCCACAATGACAGTTTGTTTATTTCCAATTTTTGCCGGCTGAATTACTGGTTCAGATACGCCAAGAGCGTTAATACGGCGATCGATTACATTGACCACACTTTGAACAGCTTGGTTTATATCTTTCCCCTCGTATTTGGAAGTATCCAGTTCGTAAACAAGATGGGTTCCACCCTGTAAATCCAAACCTTCATGAACCTTAATTTCCTTGAAATACTTTCCTATGGAAATGTTTGGTCCGGTTGGCCAGTCAATTAGGCCGGCTAAACCGGTAATGATTATAATAACTCCTAAAATGATCCAGAGATTGCGTCGCAAAACAATGCTCCTAATTTAAATCTAGATTGTTTGCATCGTCCTGAACTTGGTTCAGGATCTATCGCAAACATATTTTTAAAGATATTTTTCTTGACCTTTTTCTTTTATTTTTTCAACAAGTTTTTTAATGTCTTGGCTTTTGTTTTTGTGGCAAACCAGAGTTACGTCTGGTGTGTCCACTATAACAATATCTTCTAAACCGACTGTAGCCAATAACTTATCATGAGCGTAAATTAAACAGTTTTTATTGTCAACGCCGATATGGTGTCCACGAGAGATGGTGCGCTTCCCCGTTCTTTGGGAAATTAATTCATAAAGTGATTCCCAGCTACCCACATCTGACCAACCAAGATCAGCTGGAATAGTGGCGACATGATCATATTTTTCGATTATCACTGTGTCAATCGGTTCTTTTAAGATACTAGAATACTCATCTAACAAAATTTTTCCAAAATCTTTACTATCGATTGAGCCGGCAATAGTTGAAAGTTTCTGAGAAATTTCTGGAGAAAGTTTAGCGAAACTGGCCAACATTTCTTTGGCTTTGAAAGTAAAATAGCTCGCGTTCCAAAGATACTCCTCTGTTTTCAGATATCTTTTAGCAGTTTCTAAGTCTGGTTTTTCCACAAAACGTTCGACCGCATAAACATCCAAATCGGTAAACTTTCGGCCTTTTTTAATGTAGCCATAACCAGTATTCGGTTCGGTTGGTTCAATTCCCACGGTTACAATATATTCTGGATTTTTTTCCACAAATTTTCCAGCCAATTTCAAAGACTTTTGGAAATTTTCCAATTTTTCTACGGTATGATCAGAGGCTACAGTGGTAATAATTGCTTCGGGATTTTTATTGAAAATGAGCGTGGCAATTAGGCCAATGGCTGGCGCAGTGTTTCTGGCTACTGGTTCAATGATAAAATTTTCTTCGGGAATTTCCGGAAGTTGTTGCTGGGTCATCTTTAAAATATCCGAGACCAGTGATACATAGATATTTTTCTTCGGTACTAATTCTTTGATGCGGTCATAAGTTTCTTGTAAAAGAGAGCGTTCGTTGTTCGAAAGTTTATGAAACTGTTTTGGTAAGTGCGCTCGAGAGATGGGCCAAAGTCTAGTTCCCGATCCGCCTGCCATAATCACAATATAATTGTTCATATGTCTTTGTCTCCAGTCATTATAACAATGTAATTATTTTCCATAGAGTCCTCTTAATTTACTAAACAAAAATGCATTTAGATGAACTAAATACATTTTTATAATAGATAATAAACCAGAAAAAAACAAGAGATTATTGTCTTTTCTTTTCAAACTCTCTAAGCGCATCCTTAGCAACCCAGTCGCCAGTCTTATTATGCAGTTTTAATATTTCTTTTGCGGTTTTTACGCCCTCTTTTTCGAGGTAAGAGCTTCTCTTTCCAATTTGTCTTAAAGCCCAGTTAACCGCTTTTTTAACATAGTTTCGTTCGTCGGTCGCGTATTTAATGGTTAATGGCAAAAACTTTGCAATAACTTTATCATCAATATCTTTTCTTTTCCAAGCCCAAACAGCGAGTAAAGCAAATCCGGCGCGGCGCTCAAATTCGGGCTCAAGTTTCACCCACTCCCCTATTTTTTTAGGTGCTAAGCTGCTCAAGCAAAACAAATTCATGCAAGTTTGGTCGCAAACGTCCCAAGAATCAAAGTCTTTAATCCAACTATCCATTTGGCGAGAAGTAAGTAGTTTTGGGTCGTCAATCAGGCTGGCAAAGATTTTAGCTTCATGAATCCCCGACTGCCACAGTTCCTGGGCAATTTTATGTCTTTCATCTTGTTTCTTGACAATCTTGGCAATTTTTCTCAATATTGGCATACTAATTCCGAGCATTTGACCACCCTGGATTCCAAAGCGAGCCATGCCAGCGACATTTTTGGGATTCTTATGTTGCTCTAATTCCTTAATTATTTCTTGTGTGGTCATAATTTACAGCTTTAAGGGCGGTTAAATCCCTAATTTTAATAAATTTACCCTGATAATCATTGGTATTATCATTTTCTACTGCTTTAATCGCGTCTTCTAGAGGCATCCATCTCACTTCAAATCCGTCTTCAATCTCATCTTCCATAAAGTTTGGTTCACCTTTTTCGCCGATCACTTTAGCGCTATAAACATGACTGATTTGCATGAGACCCTGTTGAGCTCTGTATTCAACTATTTCACCAATCTCGCCCGTTACTTCGACTTTGCAACCAATTTCTTCCATAATTTCTCGGTGCAAAGCGGTTTTGATATCCTCACCTTCATCTAGACCTCCACCTGGTAATTTATAGTAATTACTTTTACTAACATAAAGAAGCGCTACATTGTTATCAGAATCAAAAACTACGCCACGAGCTGCTTGGCGGTGTCTGGTTGGCGTCTTTTCGTCTTCTCTTAGGTCTGGGAATATATCGCTATCGCGAATTGTTTTGAGTTGAATCATTTTTTCTCCTTAAATAATTTAAATAATATATCTATTTCGTCATGATAAAAATCTGGGTAGAAATCCAGGTCCATAGTTTCATTGCGAAAATGTTGTTCTAATTCTTCAAAGTGAACAAATCTCACCTCATCCACTTCGTCTTCTTGTAATGTAAGTTTGGTAAGGTCAATGTCAGTTTTAGCTAAATAAACATTGTTGTGCTGGTGGTTAATAAAAGCGCCGTCTTTTTCAATTTGTTTTGTCGCTTTTTTATAAAGTAACTCTAAATTTTCTCGATCGATCTCAATATTTAATTCTTCTTTTAACTCTCTAAGAGCGGTCTCGATCGCACTTTCGCCAGCTATCATGTGTCCCGCGCAACTATTATCCCATTTGCCGGGACGAGAAGTTTTTTTCAATGATCTTTTTTGCATTAAGATTTCGCCCTTAGAATTCATGAGCCAAATTTGCACGGTCCCGTGCCAATCACCCAGAGCATGGATTTCATCTTTGGATTTCACTTGTCCGGTCGGGTTGCCGGATTCATCTAAGACATCTAAGTATTCAGCTTTGATTTTGATGTCTTTTAATCCCATTAGTCTAAATACCCCATCATCTTAAAGAGCTCTTCGCTTGGCGGGGTGAGTTTAAGTTTTTTTAATTCATCTATGGAAAACCAACCACTTTCTTCAAACTCACGATCCGTATTAGTTTCGATTTCGTCGGCATTTTTAGTCAAACTGACCTTGTAATCATGAAAGCGCATGTGACACAGAACTTTTTCGCCCGTGTCTTTCAAAATCTTTTCCGATGTACCAGTTTTTTTGTCGTCAATAAGTTTAATTTCAGCGTCCGCTGCGTCAATCATGGTTTCTTCCATAATTTCTCTTTTTAAAGCCGTCAAATTATCTTCGCCGGGATCAATCCCACCTCCGGGTATTGCCCAACAACCGCCATAAACTTGACCGGTTTTCTCCGACTTTTTGCCTAAAAATATTTTATTGTCGCGGCTTAGTATAACCGCACTCACAATTTCTCTATTAATCTCTCTCATTTTCTAATTTTCCTTTTTAGTAATTATAAGATAGTTTGCTAATAATATTAAAGCACCGCCAATAAAAATACTCAAAGTAATTGGTTGCTTAAGAAAAATCAATGATAGTATTGTTGCCGAAACTGGTTCCAAAAGCATAATTATACCTGCGTTAATGGCTGAAATTTTTTTGACAGCATAAAGATAAGCAATTTGACTGAAAGTTACTGCAAAAATACTGTAGAGTATTATTGTTATCCAAATTTTCCAAGAAAAATCCAGCCTAAAAATAAGTAAGGATTGATCAATATTGGTAGATTTTAAAAACAAGGCTAGAACTCCAAGAATCAAAACCGCAAACCCCATCCCGAAAAATTGCGAACCGATCGGATGATTCTTCCTTTGAGAAAGCAGTGTGCCAATAATTATCCAGCCAGATAGACTTAAGCCACCTAATAAAGCTAGCAAAATACCAATCAAATTATAACTTCCAGCAGAATTTAAGGGATTAACCAAGAAAAATACACCTAATAGTACAATGATACAAGCAATAACATCTTGCGTTGAAATCTTTTCTTTTAGAAAAAACCGACAAATAATAATAGTCCAAAGTGGTTGGCTATATAAAAGCAAAACTACAATAGCCACCGGTATATTAAAGAACAACGCACCATACTGACCAATGATTGTCATCGCTGAAACTATACCATATAACGACATTAGTCCAAAAAGTTTTTTAGGTAATTGAAGCGTTTTATTAAATATCACAAAAGGCAATAATAATAAAGCTGAAATACCGAATGGTAGAATGGAAATCTCTAATAACGATAAGCCATGATTAGCGAAAATTTGTCCACCAAAAACAATTATGCCACATAGTATTCCAGCGAGTATCACAAGATAATATTCAGACTTTATTTTTTTCATTTTCTAATCCTTTAACGAAATAATATTAAAGCCGTATTTTTCTACTTCTTCTTGACTGTGGAAATTAGGCACATCTTTGAGGTTTAAAACATAGCCAATTGTTTTCTTAATTGATCGACCAGTGTACTCTTTAGTTTCTGGGTCCCATTCTTCTAAAATTAAAGTATCCCCTTCTTTTGCCTCCCAGTCCGCCAGACGATATTCAAAAGTTTTATTACCAGACTCGACTTCCTTAAAAAAATCCGGCCAGCATTTTTTTCTAATTTCCATCATATTCTTTCTAGTGTTTAATCATTTTAATTATTTCAATTCTTTTTCCATTGACTAAAATTGTGGGATCAATTAAACCAATCTCAGTAAATCCTAATTTTTTATAAAAATTTATCGCTTGAGCGTTTTTTACGGCGACTTCCACGGTTATAGGTCTATCTTCTTTCAGCCACTTAAAAACCTCTTGAGCGAACGCTTTACCAATACCTAAGTGCTGGTGAGAGCGTAAGATATAGATGATAGAAAAATCATTTTCTTCATCACCACGTCTAGCGCCACAAAATCCTACTATTTTGTTGTCTGCTTTCGCCACCCAAATTTTATAGCTATCATTTTCTAAAGATTTTTTCCACTTGTTTATTTTTGCCGGACTGTCAAAATCTTTAGTTAAGATATCTTGCTCGGTCAAATCGTATTCGGGTTGGCCATAAGTCGCAATCCAGGATTCTTTATGAATCTTACACATTTCCGGTATTTCAGATTTTTTAATAGCTGAGATTTTAAAATTTTTAAGCATTTTTGATGATTTCCGCAATTTTACTAATTGCTTTTTCTGGGTTTCCTTGAGGATTTGGAACTATATAGTCATAGTCATCGGCTAAGGAAATTTCATTTTCAGCAATTTCTAACCGAGTTTTTATTTCTTCCTTTGTATTTTGACCGCGCTCAACTAAACGTTTTTCAATATTAGCGAGCGAAGATTTTATAAAAATGAGGACCACGTTTTTAAATCTTTTTTTTAAGCTAAAACCGCCATTGATATCTATATCTTTTAGTACATTGTTATTTTCCTTTAACGCATTTTCAATTTCAGAAAGTGCGGAGCCATACCAGTGTCCATTGTAAAAGTTTGATTCTAAGACTTCCCCGGCTTTTTCCAGCTCTTCAAACCTTTCTTTATCCACAAAAATATAGTGTTTTTCGTTTTGGTCTGACGGGCGCGGCGCGCGAGTAGTGTAGCTTTTAGCCCAAACCAAATTTAATTCCGGTTTTTCCAATAAACCTTTTTCAATTGTACCTTTACCCGACCCAGACGGTCCGGAAATAACAAATATTTTACCCATAGCCCCATTCTAATCTTAATATTAAATTTCTTCAAATAAACATATCCTAATTATACTACTGAAATTGCTATAGCTAGCTCAGTAGTATAGATCAAAGTTGAAAAGCTTTTAGGAGACGGTTTTGATTTGGCAGCCTATCGGTATTCATATAAGCTACATGGTTAGAAATATCTAAAGTTTGGGCGATAACGGCAATTTCTTCTCGGCACTCGAAAGGGATAGCCCAAAGACTATCTTGAATTTTTTTAAAACCGAGATTTATAAGTTTAGATCTAAACCAATCCCTTTCCTTTTTCTTAATTTCAGGAATATCGTAGCTGACGAGGTGCCAAATTTGATTCCATTTATCAGGGCGAGTTAATTCTAAGTCTTTTAATTCAATTATTTTTAACAAACTTTTGCCATGTTTCGTCAGTCTTACTTCGTCTCCAAAAAGATATATAATGTCGTTTTTAGCTAAATTATTAATTGCTTTTTTGGCTTGATATTTGGCCTTGCCTTTATTTAATGATTTTATTTGTTTTCCGATTTTATAAAGTGCTCCAGCCGCATTAGGCGCGATAAGCGTAGTAATTAATATTGTTCCCATTCCGATCATCGATAGTATTTTTTCTTGTTGCTGAGACAATCTAATCATGTCTATATTATACCACTGAAATTGCTATAGCGGGATAAATAGTATAGAAAATATGTTTTTGTGTTTAGGATTGAGATTAAAAAATAATAAGAGTATTTTTTAAAATTAAAAACCGCCAGGGCTTGCACCGAGGCGGTTCTAGAGGATTACGGGGATGAACGGTAGTTCCGAATTGTCCATTCCCGTAATAACATTCAGATCGAAATCGATGTCCAGCACGCTGGCGATGAGCTCGCGCGATGGTGTGTTTGGTAATAACAGAAAAGTCGGACATTTTGACCAATTGGTCACACCATGACAGGTGGCGCCGGCGATTCTTTGAATTTCCCTGTCCGTCCATGATCCACTTTTCTTCTCCAGCACGGTCACCTTTTGAGTTTCGCGGCTTTCCCCGTTCGCCATTCCGGTGAAGCCGGGTAGCGGGCCGATATTCATGGTAAGGCTCCCTTCGATTTATATATCAGAATTATAATATCATAGCACATTTTCAAGTTAAATTCAAGGTTCAGGACAAGTTTTTTAGCACATTTTGGAGTTCTGGGGCTAAGTCGGATGTAAATATCTGGCTATTAAATTCCAATTTCACGGCGTGCAGGAATTGACGGCTGATATTTAGTTCTTTTGATAACTGGTTAGACAATTTGGTTTGGTAAAGTTGGTCTCCGATTAGTGGGAATCCGGCATGTTTCATGTGAACTCGGATTTGGTGCATGCGACCGGTTTGCGGATAGACTTCGACGAGAGAAAGTGGGATAGAATTGTAGTGATATAGTGATATAGTTTTATAATCAGTCACGGCTTCGCGCACAGTTCCGCGAGTAAATGAATAAGTAGTTTCTTGGATTTTCATCCGGTCGTTTTCCTTGTCACGAACAATTCCTGCTTCCACACACCCTGCTTCTGGTGTTTGCCCAACGACCAGTGCTTGATAAGTCTTTTTGACTGTTCTTGATTGAAATTCTTCTTGTAGTTGGGCAAGAGTTTTCGGATTCTTCGCTAAGATAATAAGTCCAGATGTATCTTTGTCTAAACGATGAACAATCCCGGCTCTGGTAGGGTCGGGCCAGTTTAAATCTTTGATTTCCGGGTGCTTTTCCAGTAACCACTGAACCAAAGTATCCGGCTCGCTAGCAGCAGTCGGATGGACTAAAACACAGGCTGGCTTATCGGCGACAATCAAATTTTCGTCTTCAAAAACTATTTTAATCATTAGCACTCATTTTTCTAGCTTTTTCAATTCTTTCGCCTAAATAAATGCCGTCACCGTTTTCCACACGAACGCGTTTTAAAGCAAATAAATTCGATGTGTTTTTGGCTACACCAAATTCCGTTGTAACAGCGGCTAAGTAACCCGCTTCTTTGACGGTATTTTCAACATTTTCGTTATACCGACCAGATGGATAACAGAAAGTAAGCGTATCTTTTTTGGACTCCAATATTTCTTTACGCATTTTTTCCGAGCTGGATGTGGCGAGGTTCGGGTGTGTCAGTGTGTGTGAACCGATTTCCATATTCAAAGTTTCCATCTCCAGAATTTGTTTACTAGTTAAATACAAACCATCTTTATCGGTTTTATTTTCAATGATGAAAAAAGTAGCTACAAATTGGTATTTTTTTAATACTGGTAAGGCGGCAGTGTAAGCATCTTCGTAACCGTCGTCAAAAGTAAGAATGATTGGTTTTTTGTTTTGAGCAAATATTTTTCTGAGCGCAATTTTTTGCGGGTCAGCTAAATCGGCAAGAGTCATAGAGGCATAATTATTTTCCTGAAGCCACTTAACCTGCAAGTCAAAATTTTCCGGGGTAACAGACAAGGCGTAACCCAAATCATCACCAGCTGGTGCCACGCGAATATAGTGATACATCAGAATTGGAACTTCGTAATTTTCTGGTAGCTTGTTTTCAGGTGTTTTAGACGCTGTTGGAGCTATAATCAGGCTCGGAATAATTTTCACCTCATTAGTTTTGGAATTATTTTCATTTGATCTTAAACCAAAAATATAAAAACCTGCCACCAAAACCAAGATTACCACCACAAGCATTAGCCAATATTTTACATCGATGATTGTTTTCATGAGTTTATTTTACCAGTTAAATAAGAAAAGAAAAACCCCGTAGCAAGCTACGGGGTGTGGAGAAAAGGTTGGTGAGGGGCTGATTGCGTCTGGTTGGCGCTTCATGATGACGAAGTAGTTTTCACTCCTTCATGTTGCGAACTCCAGGTAGCGGTTCGAATGAACCATTATTCCAGCCCCTCTTAGGGCCAACTGTTTGCGTGCTCTTGCGAGCCAGCGATGGGTCGTGTTTTGCACGCAAACAAGTGTGATGCCCTGTAGGTTAATATTAGTACTAATTCTAATTCTTGTCAAGAGTTCTCGCAAAATTCCTGATAAACGCAGTCGTTCCCATGAATTTTGCAGAGTTCGCTTTGGGGGTCAAAGTCTAGTCTCTGAATTTTCCCATAGACATCTTTAACTGTTTTTTTGAAAATTTCATAGTCGTCTTTATCAATCGGAAGACTGACTTTTTTGAATTTATTGTCCACAGGAGTTAGAAAGTCAAACTCCACCTCGGAAATTTCCCACTCAAACAAAGGATCACTTTCGGCAAGCAGTTTATAAAAATATGCTTGGTATAAAAAGGAAATATCTTTTTCCTGAGTTTTTCCCAAAAGGTGATTCAGTGATTTGGGGCTACTGGTTTTATAATCAATTATTTTTACCTGTTTACTTAACTTATCTAAAATCTCAATTTTGTCGATTTTGCCGTTAATCGGTATGGTTTCATAGTGAACGTTGTGAAAGCCGAAATTGTATTCGAGCGCTAGAGGAGTTTTTCTGCTCCACTCAGCTTTGTAAAAATCAAAGTACTTCTCCAAATAATTCTTGGCTTGCTTAACCGCTTGTTGGTATTCTGATTCTGTTAAAATCTCTTTATCTAGTCCAACTTTAAATTCTTTCAGAAAATAATTTTTCGACGGTAGTTTGAGCGTTTGTTTTTGTTTTTTAAAAAAACGTTCGAGCGCAAAGTGCGCGGCTGAGCCATAAGCCAGATTATAATTTTTGACTTTAGGCACTTTTAAAAATTGATCAAAGAAAAAGTTTTTTGGGCAAACCAAATAAGCGTTTAAAGCAGTTGCGTTTAAAACATATTTTTGAGCCAGTTCGGTTAAGAATTTTTTCATGTCTTTGGCCGGGTGCCAAACACGGGGTTTAAGCGAACTTTTTAGTCTTTTGATGAACTGTTTTTCGAATGGTTCGGCTTTTATTTTTGTTAACAATTTTGTTGGCAGTTCAGCGACAAACTTGCTGGGCAATTCTTGTGTTGCATTTTCACGGTAATGTTCGGCAAAAGATAAAAATAGTTCTTTCTTAGCCCGGGTAAGCGCCACATAAAAAAGTCGTCTTTCCTCTTCTTCAGCTTCCCCGATTGTTGATTGATTTTTAAGTAAGCCGTTTGGAAACTTTATCATTTGTTTTTTCTGCTTATTGCCCCAATGGCCGTCGGTTAAATGCATGATGAAAACATGAGAAAATTCCAAACCTTTTGACTGATGGGCGGTGATAAGTTTGACTCCCGCCATGGACACGTCCAGAGGTTCTTCGGCAATTTTTAAATTGTTTGTTTGAATGTCCTCTATAAACTGTAGAAATACCCTCAAAGACATGTTCTTATTTTTTCGGTTAAGCATTTTTATTTCATCAAACAAACTTTTAAGTCGATTCAATTTAATTGGGGCATCTGGCAGACTTAATAGATAGTCTAGATAACCACATTCATTGATTAAATTTTCAAAAGCTTGGGCAAAAGTTTTGTTGTGAAAATCGGTTAAACCACTTAAAATCAAACGAACTAGTTTATTTATTTGTTTTTGATTGTTAAAATGAATCTTTTTACTGGTGATAATTTCAAATAGTTCTTGGCGTTGCTGAGAAGCTAAATTTGCCGCCCGGTAGATATCTAATTGATTAAGATTTAGAAAACTAAAGTTCATAACCTCAAATAATTTCGGTCCGTTATAGGGGTTATCAATTACAGTCAGTAAACTAATAATTTTAGAAATATCGGCATCATCTAAAACATTTTCACTGTTGTTTTGACTAAAAGCTATATTGTGTTTACTGAGCAATTCCGCCAGGTTGTCGCTGTCTTTATGTTCCTTATAAATACAGGCGATTTCCGATGGGTCAATCCCCTTCTTTATTAATTGCTTGATCTTTTCCACTATGAAAAAATCCTCAACCATATTATTGGAAAATTGGGCGGTATAAATTTTGTCAGTAATTTCTTTTTTGCTAATTAATTTTTTTTCAATTTTAAGTAAATTAAAAATCTGGTGTTCGTTATTTTGAATTAAGTTGCGCGATGCATCCAAAATCTTTTGTCCCGAACGGTAGTTCTCAGTTAGTACAATTATTTTGGCGGCTGGATAGTGTTTGACGAAGTCCAAAATATTTTCCAAAGCCGCGCCCTGGAAACGGTAAATTGATTGTTCATCGTCTCCAACCACGAATAAATTTGGCTCACTGTAAAACCGCGCTAAAAGCCGCACAATCTCATTTTGAGCGCTATTTGTGTCCTGATACTCATCAACTAAAATATACTGAAATTTTTCTTGAAAATAGCTCAAAAGCTCTTTGTCTTTTTTTAGTTTTTCGGCCACAAATATAATCATGTCCGCATAATCATACTGGCCGGTTTGAGCCAATTTTTTTTGGTACAGCTCATAAGCTAAAGCTAACTCTAAGTCTTTTTCCAATTGATTAAGTTCATCGACATATTTGGTTTTAATTTTGCCTTTATTTATCCCCTTTTCGTTCAACAAATCATCGCTGGTTTTAATCGCTTGAATTTCTTTGAACACTGTTTTTCTAAAATTCTGGGGACTAATATTTTCTTGTTTTAGTTTTTTGATTGAGTCTAGAATTGACCCTTGGTAGTGATAGGGTGATTTCGGAGTTTTAAGTATTTTAAAATCCGTATTGGCTAAAATTTCTCTGATCAAAAGAATTTGATCTAGATCACCCAATTGATTTATTTGATCGGAAAAAATAAATTTTTCTGGAAAAGTTTGAATTACTTCGTTACAAAAAGAGTGAAATGTGTGGATATGCACTTTATAGCTCGCCGGACCGATAATCTCCAAGAGGCGTTTTTTCATGGCCCAAACACCGGAATTAGTAAAAGTGAGCGCCAGGATGTTTCCAGCGTCACTTTGAGTTTCTTTTAAAATATTGGCAATGCGCATGGCAATGATTTGGGTTTTGCCAGTACCGGGTCCGGCCACAACCATTACTGGACCCTCGATTGCCTCGACCGCCTCTTTTTGCTTAGCGTTGAGCTTTTTGAATTCGAGCAAAAACTTTTTTGTAACCATTAGAGTAATTCCGTTTTAATATTCTCAAAGGATTTAAATATAATTTTTCTTTTAACTGTTTTTGCGTAAGAGTTCCATCTAAGACTAAACCGAAACTCAGCCAAATAAAAGCGTCAAAGGAAGCAAAGCCGGTATTTTTAGGTCTTGGTATTGGCGCATAATCTGAAGTAATGCAGTCAATTGTCCCGTCAGCCAACCCCTTTTTAATTGCTCTAATATCATCCCAATTTCCCAATGGCGGGTTAACAGCTTTATCCTCAAAAGCTGAATTATAGGCAAAATAGTGAGGACAAGTTTCGCACGTGATAGGTAAATTTCTTTTTTTGGCTTTACGAATTAATTCAATAGTTTCTTTTTTACTTACATGCTGAATATGTAGGCGTCCTGTTTTTACTTCGACTAAGGCTTTAATATAGGCCTTTGTCATTTCTACTTCAGGTTCCAAATGGGCCATAATTAGCACATTGTGTCCGAATGCTTTTTTGAGCAAATCAATATTTACCAAGCAATCGCCATCATCGGAAAAACCGAGAACATGATTCTTTATTGAATCGATATCGACTAACTCTTTGCCTCTACGACCAATAGATATAGCTCCTACCGGAATTAAATCAACAAATGATTTTTGTTTCTGATAATTTTTGATTGTGTTGATCTCGTCTAAGCACGGATTAGTATTTGGCATAAAAGCAAGCGCAGAAATTCCAGCTTCATGTGCCATCTTAGTGTGAAGCCCGATATCTTGTCGCAGATGAGCATGTAAATCAATTATAGGAAAATTTAATTTCATTAAAATAAATTAGCTTGTCCTTCGCTGGGAGATTTTTTCTTTTTATTGCTTGAAATCTCAGAATCTAAAAGTTTTTCTTCGGCCATTTCTTCTAAGATTTCTATGCCCGAAACAGTGCCGCCGGCAATGCCCTGAATTTCCCCAAACATCTGGCTGGTGTTGCTGGAAAGTCTTTCAATTTGCTTTTCACGGGAGGCCCAAATATTTTCAAAAGCTCTTTTTTCTTTTTCAATATTTGTTTTCATTTCGTTAAAAGTTTCGGCTAGAGTTCTCACTCGATTAGCAAAAGCTTGACCAGTTAAGTGTTTGTATAAAAGTTGTGCTTTGTCTTGACTGTTTTCTTGGGCTAAGGCTACCGTATAAACCGAAATCAAATTGTTTCGAAGAGCTGCCGCCAACCCTAAATATGAAGCATAATCAGTCACCCAAATGCCTTTGTATTGACCAAAATGCTCCACTTCTTTGGGTAAAATATTGGAAACAAGAATCAGAAGATTTGCCTTTACGCGGTGGCCATCGTCTTTGAGTTTGTTGACCCATTCCTCAGTCCAAGCTTTAGTTTGTTTGGTTTCCCAGGCGATGATTCCGGCGAGTTCTGTGTTAGGAGCGAAAACTTTTTGGACTATATCAGCACCAGAAATGCCTTTGCCGACTGGCTCAATTTCGTCGTGCGGAAATTTTTTCTTTAAGTTTTCTTCTAGGCTGAGTTCTAAAACTTCACCCTGAGTTTGCATCGAGCCTTGAGCCGCTTTGCGTTGGGCTTCTAGTAGTGCCTTTTTTGTATCGTCGAGTTGTTTTCGAAGTTCCATTTCGGCAAAGTTTTTCTTTTCTTCAAAATCTTTCGCTAGTTTTTCTTCTAGCAATTTTTTTTCTTCAGTGAGTCGGCGCTGAGTTGTGATTTCAATTTCTTTTTTTGCTTCTTCAAGTTCGTTTCGTTCTTTAATGAGCTTTAATTCTTGTTCGCGATAATCATCAATTTTTTTACTTTTACTTTCGAGCTCAAGCTTCATAGCTTCAAGTTCTTTAGCCTGAGTTTCGCCGATTGTTTGTTCAAACTTTTCTTTTTCTAACTTTAACTTTTCTTCGAAATTAGCTTCCAAGCGTTTTTTGAGTTCAAGCTCAATTTGACCTCTCACGCGCTGAACAATTATTTCTTGATCAATTTCAATTTTTGTACCGCACTTCGGGCACTTAAGATCATGCTCGGTCATGATGTCCTTTCCTATCAAACCATACTAAAAACCCTTGACAAAATCAAATAAATTTGCTATAATAGAATCTATCACAATAGATTAGTTTTAGACAATCAGAAACGAGTAATTCTTAACCTGATTGCAAATAGAGTCCTGTCAATGATATAGGTTTTCCCCTCCTTGCCTATATCGGAGACAGGACTCTGTTTGTTTATAGTAACTTATCTACTTAAGCCAGAACTTTAGCTTGTTCTAATTTAGTTAATTTTTCTTCAATTTTGGTTTTATTGGCGAGGCCAATAATTTGTTCTTTGATTTTACCCTCAGCGATAAATAAAATATTTGGTAAACTCATGATGCCCATGCGGCTAGCTAAAGACGCATTTTTACTGACATCGATTTTGGCGAATTTGATTTCTGTTTTGGTTTTAGCAATTTCAGCCACAACTGGCTCGGTCGCTTTGCAAGCATTGCACCAAGGTGCGCTAAACTCTACGACGCAGGTTTCTTTTTTGTTTAAAGCAGTGTCGAAATCCGACTCTTGCCATTCATCGAGATGTGTAGGCATCACCCTCCTTATATGTTTATTTTGTTGCAAAGCGCAAACTTATTTTGTGCTTTAAGTAAGTAACAAACTCAAAAGTGCCAAACAAGACTCCGGTGTAGAAAAGATCGCCGGCCAAAGTACTGCGGAAAAAAGGCAATCCCATTGTATAGCAATCAATGAGTCCCTGTATAGTCTGTGGATAAATCGCTTGCTTCATCTGTGGCTGGATGGCCCACATGGCAAAATTAGTGATCAGAAAGAACAAGACAGAGCCAGTTAAACTAGCGGCTAAAATGTTGGGTACATTTTTATGCTTTCTGATATATAAGCCGAAAAGTCCAATCAAAATAAAAGAGCCGTAAACTGCAAACATGAGCCAAGGGTTGTAAAACCCGATCATTAAGTCGGCTAAAAACATAGCAATAACTGGTAAAACAAGGGCTTGTTTTTTATCTAAGTAAACTGCGCCAAATAAAGCCAAAGCCGCAATTGGTGCGAAGTTTGGGATGTGCGGGATGATACTGAAATGACCCAAAACTCTAATTAATGCACAGGCTAGTATTAAAAAGTATGCCACAATTCTCCTTTTTTGCCGAAAGTTTCGGCTTTTCTAATTTAATAAATAATTTTTGTTTTTGCAAATTTTAAACTTAAAAACTTTCTAAACGCCAATAAATGGTGTCGCCGGCAGAAACTTTTTGGTCAGATGCGCCCACCTGGGAATATTTGCCATTGTAGTAAAATGCCCAGTATTGGTTCCCAACTGGTTTTATACCACCAATTTCTGTCACAAAAACCCCAAAACTAAAGGTATCATAACTAATTTTTAAGCCATATTGATCGCTAGCTTTCTTTAAAATGGTAAATGCGTTATCGCCACTGGTAACAGTTACTTTATAAGAACCTAAGCCTTCAATAGTTAAAGTGGAATCAGTGTTTTTCTTTTCAACATAGACTTTTTTAGTCACTGTTTGAATAGCGTTGGTGATAGTGTTGGCAATACTCTCTTCTTTGGTTTTTGCTAATTCCGCTTGTGTGTCTAGCGCCAATTTACGGTAGTAAGACAATTTTTTGTCATTTTGATCCAGCCGATCATTTAGATCGACTAACTGATTTTGGGAATCAATTAATTTACTTTCCAAATTACCAATTTTTTCTTCCAATTGGTCTTGAGTTTGGGCTAATTTTTGATTAGCTTTATTTAACTTGTTAATGGTTAATCCGCCGTAGACAAAGCCGGCTAAAACAACGGCTAAAATTAAAAATGCGAAATAATCTAAGAAATGATTTTGTTGATGGTTTTTTTTCATTTTTTCTCCTTAAATTTTAATTAAAAATGCCTTAGTCGGTCAAAAAACTAAGGCTTATAACCTTTCGACCGAAGGAACCCCGCAAAGGGTTTTTGTTTTAGACTAAGGTTTTCTGGCTTTAACAGTAGCGGGACTGCCCCGGACTTTCACCGGGATTGCCCTTAGGCTAAATTTATATTACTAACAAAGTGCAAATTAAAGAATCTTTTCGAAACGCCACTCAATCTTATCACCATCTTTACAAGTGTATTGATCAGGAGCAACGGTAGCCATTTGGCCATTGGTATAGAAGATCCAGAAACTGTCATTGGTATTGGCTTGGCCATTGATACTATCGACAAAAACGCCGTAAGAAGAGTCTTGGGTCTCAACTTTATTTGTGTCTTTTAGGATTGTTAAAGCGTTTTGATCAGCATTGCAATCATAATTCACGGTTTTAACTGTTTTCGATGGAGTTACGACTTGATTGCTGGATTTTGTGCTGGCAAGGAATGCGACAAACACAATTATCGCTAAGACAACAACAATAGCAACAATATTCATTAGACTGAATTCGGACTCAGTTTTTTTAGTCCTGACGGTAGATGTCACTTCTTTGGCGACTACGGTTGGTTTTTTGGCAACTGTTTTCACCTTTTTTTCTTTATCTCGAGCAGTGTCGAGAGAATCTGCTTTAACGGTTTTTTTGTTAACAGCTTTTTTTACTGGTTCTTTTTTAACTTGTTTTTTAGCGGGCATAATGCTCCTTTTCAATACTTATTCAGTATTCTCACCATAACAGCATATTAATTTTAATGTCAAGCACATTCAAAAAGTAGCCCTGTTAAACCTGTAATTTGCCTGTCCCTCATAAAGCGCACAGTATTAAGAGAATGTAATTCCTTTTACTGTAAGCTTTTATATGGGATCAACCTGTGGATAACTTAAAAAGTTAATATCATATCTTGATTAAATTCGAAAAAAGACTTATAATGATCGCGTGTACCAGAACAATTAAGGAGGTATCGAGATGATACACTGGATCGGGCAACCCGAGGTTAAGGAAGTAAGACTAAGTGAAATACCATTCGAAAGCGCGGTCTATGCACCAGAAACTTTTCCGATTCGTTTCTTAGAAGGTGAAGCTTATCCCGATTTGCTTACAGGTCTACACGCTTTAAGGTATCAAGCAAATGAGAAAACTTTTGCTAAAAAACTAATCGGAGAAACTGACCCAAAATCGAGTTTTTTATCAGTTGCCAGTCTTAATCAGGGTGACCAAATTCATCTTTACGAGGAGCCAAATGGCGGTTGGCAATTTCTCTTAACAATGTATGTTGCTGACCAACCAATTAACGATCAACTACAGCTTATAAGAATTAATGAATATCGAGATCAATTGGTGGCTGGAGCCTGCTGGTTTCCGCTAGATGGTATCTTGCGGGTTGGTGAATCGTTTAACTACAATCTCACTCCGGACGGAAAAAACGTTCATTCGTTCACTCGAAAAATTGAGATGATCGTTTTAAAACAGTACAATCCTTTTGTCGAAGGGGTTATGGCAGACCTTCGGGAAGCAGGAATCACGCGTTAATCGTCCTTACGGGCGATTTTTTAAAACTCAACAAAGGACTGAATCATTGAATATATTGTAATTTTGTATTATAATCCATCTATCTATTCTCAGGGGGGTGCACCATGACAACTACTATACAGACTATCGACGACATTCGTCGAAGTACCGAAGTTATTAGTCTGGCGGGAGTTTGCGTTGGAGACATGATAGAATTCTCTAATTGCAAAAATGACGGAATCCCGCAAAGATATGGTCTTTTCTGTAGTAAAATCTTTGATGATGGTAGGCGAGAATTCAGGAATGCTTGGTATTGGAATGCCAGTCCTATACTTTGGCCGCAAGAAATGCAAATCTCAAATGGCCAGATTATCACTTTATTTCCAGATTGCGCATATAAGATGGATAGGATAGTTTCTGATCTTCATTTGATCCACTTAGGGCCATTTAATATGATAAAAAATTGTTTCGATTTTCCGACTAGTGGCCGGTTTATTGAGAGACTTAAATGGAGTGATTTAAATATTGGTCAGGAAGTTTACATTAATGGAAATGGCACAGTTAGAAGACATATTGTTACCCAAAAAGGTCAAAATAATTATGGGCGAAAATATATTGGATTAATAGAATTATTCTGGAATACGCAATTTGAACGCCTAATAACTGATTTTGTCTATGTCGCTGCCGACAAAGAATTAGTATTAGGTGGAAATATGACCTACTTTAATCATGATAGTCTCAGTGGATCAACTTCTGGTTTTAGACTAAAAGAATTCGGTCCGAATAAGGATAGACTGATTATGTTGATGGAATAACTTTAGTACTCAATTCCCTTTCGGGCTTCAAGGCCTTCATCAAAATAGTGCTTCACGTTCTTAATTTCGCTCACTAAATGAGCGATTTTTTTAATTTTCGCAGGAGCTTTGCGCCCCGTGAGAATAATATCTACATAATTATTTTTACCGCCTCGCGCACCTCGTAGGTGCGCGGATGGTTTTAGTGCCTCGATGACATCATTAACATTTAATAGGCCGAAACCGATGGCTACGTTGATTTCGTCTAGAATAATAAGATCGTATTTGTTGGAATTAATTGCTTCTTTAGCTGCGGCCCAGGCTTTTTCACACGATTGTTTGTGCTCAGTCTCTGTGTGTTTATCTCCCAAGATTTTATAAAAACCAATACCGAAACAGGCTACCTCGATCGGTAATTTATATTTTTTAATGGCCTTGTGCTCGGAAAAATCACACTTTTTCATAAACTGGATTAGTTTCACCTTTTTTCCGGCACCAATAGCACGCAAACTTAAACCAAGGACGGAAGTGGTTTTACCCTTTCCGTCCCCAGTCACGACATGAATTAGTATATTTTTACTAGTCATCTTACGAGCATTTGCTGTAACCGCAGCTGGTACATTTCATGCAACCTTCACTAAAAACTAAGATGGCGCCACACTCTGAACAAGCTGGAGCCTCACCCATATCAGCCAAAGATTTATGGCTAACACTTTCATGAATTGTTGGATTAGTAACATTTGTTAGAGTCGAGGCAACTTCTTCCTCGCTAACCGCTACCGGCTCCGGAGTTTGGAAGTTCAAGCCTAAGTTTGGCTGTTGACGGTTCATGTGTCGCTCTAAAAGCTGACCAATAGCGTCAGGTAAAGAGAGAATCATTTTACCATCATCACCCCAAGTTGGCTGGGGCCCACGGATCCCTTTGATTTGGTCAACCACTTCTTGTGGGTCAATTCCAGCTCTAAGCGCCAAGCTAATTAAGCGGCAAATTGCTTCGGTGTTGGAAGCAAAGAAACCACCGGTTTTACCCAAAGTGGAAAACATTTCAAAAGGCATGCCTTCGTCATCATCATTGATAGTGACAAAAAGTTTACCATAAGCGGTTTTGATTCGGTAAGTTGATCCGTGGACCACATCAGGGCGTTCTCTAGGAATAATGCGGATACCAGTGGCTAAAACCGTGTGCTCTTCAGTTATACCCTCTTTTTTCTTGTCTTCGGCTGTACCTGTTGTTATCACTTGAATATTGCGTGAGCCGTCGCGGTAAACCGTGATACCCTTACAGTTAAGTTTAAAAGCTAAAATATAGGCTTTTTCCACGTCTTCGACAGTGGCTGAATTACCAAAGTTAATGGTTTTAGAAATGGCGTTGTCAGTATGCTTTTGGCAAGCAGCTTGAAGCTTAACGTGCCACTCTGGGCTGATGTCTTGAGCAGTCACAAAGACCCGTTTAATTTCCTCGGGAATTTCCGGAAAACTTTGAACCGATCCTTTGGTGGCGATTTTTTTCAATAATTCTTCCGAATAAATACCGGCTTTTTCCAAAGCTTCTTTAAAGTGACGATTTACTTCCACCAGTTCTGTTCCGTCCATAACGGTTTTAGTGAAAACTAAAGCAAAAATCGGTTCAATTCCGGAAGTAGCGGTGGCCATCATGGAAATAGTCCCAGTCGGAGCAATAGTTGTGGTGGCGGCATTGCGCATACTTTTCTGACCTTTTTTATCCCAAATACTACCTTTAAAAGCAGGAAAACTTCCTTTTTTAGCCCCGATTATTTCCGATTCCTCATGAGAAATTTTACTTAAAAATTTCATGATCTTTTCGGCCATTTCCGCACCTTCTTCAGAGTCATAAGGAATTCCTAGTTGAAAAAAGAGGTCGGCCATACCCATGACGCCCATACCGATTTTTCGGGTTCTTTTGGTATTTTCTTCAATTTCTTGGATTGGGAAACGATTTACATCAATCACATTGTCCAGAAAATGAGCGGCCATACGAATCGTTTTTTCAAACCTATCCCAGTCCATATCTAGTTTGCCGTTCTCTTCTTTGACTAAGCGTCCCAAATTGATGGAACCTAAATTACAAGATTCATAAGGTAAAAGTGGTTGCTCGCCGCAAGGATTGGTCGCTTCCATGTCGCCTAGGTGGGGAGTAGGATTTTTAGCGTTAACCCGATCAATAAAAATAACGCCCGGTTCGCCGTTTCGCCAAGCGCCGCGAACTATCTTGTCAAAAACTTCTCTGGCGTTTAATTCTCCTACTTTTTTCTTAGAATTTGGGTTTATCAGGTCGTAATTAGTGTCTTCTTCGACCGCTTTCATGAATTTATCGGTAATAGCCACAGAAATATTGAAAGTCGTTAAGGTCCCCTCTTTTTCTTTATAATCAATAAAATCCAAGATATCTGGGTGATCAACTCGAAGCATACCCATATTAGCACCACGGCGAATTCCACCCTGTTTAATCATTTCGGTAGTGTCATTGTACATTTGCATAAAGCCAATTGGTCCAGAGGCAATGCCGCCGGTTGAACCAACCAAATCATTTTTGGGGCGAATTCTAGAGAACGAAAAACCTGTGCCGCCACCAGACTTTTGGATCAAGCCCATATCCATTTGAGTTTTTAGGATGGATTTCATATTGTCCTCAACTGGCAAAACAAAACAAGCAGCTAGTTGACCAATACGGGTACCAGCCCCAGAAAAAGTTGGACTATTGGGTAAAAACTCTAAACGGGCCATGGCTTCGTAAAAATCATTTTCCGTTTGAGCAATTTCTTCTTTGGTGGCGCCATACATTTTATCGGCTTCGGAAATAACTCGCGCCACCCGTCGAAACATGCCTTCCGGTGTTTCGATAATATTGTTATTTTCATCGCGCATCAAATAACGCTTTTCAATCACTTTAAGCGCGTTATCGGTGAGAACAGGCATAATTTTTTCTTTTTTTTCACCACTATTTTTAGCTTTTGTGTTTCCAGAAGAATTAGCAGGTTTTTCCTGCTTTTCCTTTAGAGAATCAGCAAACAATTCGGGCATCTAACCTCCTTCAATAAGGAGTAAATAATAAACACTAATATAGGAAGGGCATCCTACTAGTGTTTGTTATCTATCCTTTATTTATTAAATTTTAATGTTATTTTCAACTGGATGAAATTCTACTTGGAAACAAACTTTTCTGCAAGAATAACTTTTCAGTAAACTGAAAAGTTAGTTTATTTAAGTTTACGTCTAATGAAAGCTGGTACTTCTAATTCATCTTCCAAATTTTCTTCGTTTATAGCCGGCGGTTGTTCCATGGGTGGATTTTGTGGCATACCCATCGAGGTGACTGTTGGATTTGGTCGATTAATAGAACCAAAATTTGGTCTTGATGAGGGTAGACCTCCTAAACCAACTCCAGTTCCCATACTCATCCCCATACCCATACCGCCAATCATCGGTTTTGCCTGTCTTTCTCTAATCCGATCCATCTCGAAACCAGTAGCGATAACGGTAATTTTTATTTCTCCAGACATGGCTTCGTCAATAATGGAGCCGAAGATTATATTGGCGTCCGAATCGGCTGCTTCAGTGATGGCTTTAGCCGCTTCATCAATTTCATACATACCCATATCTGGTCCACCAGTGATGTTAAAAAGAATACCTTTGGCGCCATCAATTGAAAGCTCTAAAAGTGGTGAATCAATGGCAGCGCGGGCGGCCTCAATAGCACGGTTGTCGCCACTAGCTCTACCGATACCCATAAGGGCTGAACCAGCATCAGACATAATTGTTCTAACATCAGCAAAGTCAACGTTAATTATACCGTGTAAAGTGATTAAATCGGATATACCTTGAACACCTTGGCGAAGCACATCGTCAACTATTCCAAACGCGTCAAATAAACTAGTTTTTTTATCAATTACTTGAAGTAATCGGTCATTCGGTATGGTAATAAGAGTATCAACTTTGTCGCGCAAATCTTCAATTCCAATTTCAGCCATTTTCATGCGACGTGAACCTTCAAAGGAAAAAGGTTTAGTGACTACAGCTACGGTTAGAGCACCGAGTTCTTTAGCGATTGCTGCCACCATTGGTCCGGCACCGGTACCGGTGCCACCACCAGCACCATAAGTTACAAAAACCATATCAGAGCCTTTTAAGGCTTCATAAATCTCATCTTTATTTTCTTCAGCGGATTTTCTACCGAGTTCTATATCTGAACCAGCGCCAAGACCACGGGTAGTTTCTTTACCAATTTGGATTTTGATTGGGGCTTGGTTATGCACTAAAGCTTGGGCATCGGTATTGATAGCAATAAATTCCACACCTTTAAGCTTATAGGCGATCATGCGGTTTATGGCGTTACCGCCAGAACCGCCACAACCAACCACTCTAATTGTTGCAAAAGTTTCGATTTCTGAACCTTTTTCCATTTAAATCCTTTAGGGTAAAAATTGTTTAAAGAATCCCTTGGCTTTATCTAATATGTCATTAGGATTGGCATTATTATTGGATACAGGATTATTTTCTAATCCATAGAGAATTAAACCTGTACTTGTAGAATAAATTGAAGGATCTATTTTGTCAATCATACCCGCCATCTCGAATAAAGGCATACCAATTTGTGCTGGCAGTCTCAATTCTTCTTTGGCGAGGGAAACTAAATCTTCTAATTTGGATCCTCCTCCTGTAAAAACGATTCCTGCAGGTAACATACCATCTTTACCAACTTTGCGCAACTCCTCCCGAATCATGGAAAAGATCTCCATTAAGCGGGCGTGGATAATTTCGGAAACGTATTTTCTTTCCACTTTTTGTGCGTCCTGTGGGTCAAAGTTGGCTAGGTTAATGGTTTCTGTTTCGGCAATATTTTCCGGGATGGCTGAGCCGTATTGAGTTTTAACCTTTTCCGCTACTTCTAAAGAAGTTCTAAGACCGATCGCTATATCGTTAGTGATACTATTGGCCCCAATTGGCAATACAGCGCAGTGTAAGATATCGCCATTTTCAAAGACAGCAATACTGGTGGTACCACCACCAATATCAACAACAGCAACACCGAGCTCTTTTTGTTTCTTACTTAATAAGACTTGAGAGGCAGCTAAAGGTGAAAAAACTAGACTTTCCATCTTAAGACCTGCTTGTTGGACGCATTTGACTAGATTACGAATCGCGGCAGTGGAACCTCCAACCACAACAGCTTCAACTTCTAATCTGACACCAGACATACCAATCGGGTCACCGATATTGTCCTGAGTGTCGACGGTGAAATACTTGGGTATGACGTGAATAATTTCTCGATTTGGCGGCAAAGCGACGGTTTGAGCAGCTTCCATTACACGATTAACATCCGAGTTCGTTATTTCCCCGTCAGAACGAGAAATGGCTACCACACCTTTACTAAGAGCAGAACTGATATGGGCGCCACCAATACTAACATAGGCATTGGTAATTGGCATGCCAGCGATGCGTTCAGCTTCTTCTAGTGCCGAAGTGAGGGCGGAAACAGTATCTTCGACATCAGAAACAATCCCCTTGCGCATACCTGAGTTCGGAATACGGCTAAAACCAATGATGCTAATTAGACCCTCATCAACACGACCAACTGTAACAGTCACTTTTGTCGTACCAATATCTATACCAACTAATGTATTGTCTTTAGGCATAAATTGAAACCCTCCGGCATTAAAATAGATGACAACTAAATAAAAATCCCCGAAATATATCCTTTATTTAAATATATCAAAATTTTTTAAAACGCGAAACCCTTAGTCCTCTTTATGATGAAATCCAAGGAGATGAAGGGTTGAATGTTCGATTAATTTTTCAATTTTTTCTTCGGCCATTTCGGGACAAATGACTATATCGCCAAGTAAAACTGGTTGAGGAGTGCTGGCGTCGACTTTTTCATGAATAGGAAAACTTATCACATCGGTTGGTTTATCTTTGTCGCGGTATTCGCGATTAAGTGTATGAATTTCCTGAACGCTCACAAATTTAAGGTCAACCTCGAAAATTCCTTCCAAACCTTTTTCTTTCAGTACTTTTAAAATCGCTTTCTCGGCTATACTAGCCTCAAAAGCGAATTTTATATCTTTTTCAATCGTCAAATTAAGCTTAATCATTTAGATAATTCTTCTTTCACAATTTGACTAACTAGTGACGGGTCAGCTTTACCCTTAACTTGGGGTATTAGCGCTCCCATAATTTTACCCATTTCCTGCATACCTGTTGCACCAGTTGTTTCCACGGCTTTTTGGACTAATTGTCTGATTTCCACTTCGCTCATTTGTTCTGGAAGATAAGGAACTAGAATGTCGATTTCAGCCTGCTCTTTTTGAGCCAATTCTTCCCTTTCACCTTGCTTATAAAGTTCAATAGAGTCTTTGCGTGTTTTGATCTGATTTTGAATAACACCAAGAATATCTTCTTCAATCAATTCTTTTTGCTTTTGAATTTCACTATTTTTAATAGCACTTTTTAAGCCACGTAAAACTATAAGCTTAGTTTCGTCTTTAGCTTTCATAGCCTCAATTAGGTCTTTTTCAATTTGTTCTTTTAACATATAACCTCAAGATACAAGATACAAGATACAAATTCCAAACTTCGAATTTGAATATTGTAATTTGTTTGGTTTATTGTTCCTTGTAACTTGGTTATTTATTAGTATCCGCGTTTGATGCGTCGAATTTCGGCTTTGCGTCTGGCTGAAGCGCGTTTTTTTTCGCGCGAGACTTCTTTGTCGCGGAAGCGGCGTTTTTTGATTTCAGTAAGAATCCCCGACTGTTGGACATCACGAAAAAAGCGACGAAGGGTCACTTCAAAACTTTCGCTTCTCGGGCGATCAAATTTAGCTTGTTCTTCCAAGAGAAATCACCTACCTTCCACTAAGATTGATAAGTTTAATATATCAGAAAAAAGAGTTTAGGTCAATGTTTTTCCAAAAGTTCTAAATGGCAAATTTTTGGCTCTTTTTTTGCATCATTCCAAAGGTGGAAGGAATTGCCTAAACATTCGTCCCAAAAATCGCAATTTTTGCATTTCCGACACTTAGTTCTTTCTTTGTCTCGAAATAGTTCAAACTCATTTTCCCACACATCAACAAAGTTGTCTTTTTGGACGTTTCCTTGAATATATTTTTTAAGTCTGGGTACATTGGGGCAAACAAAAATATCACCATTATGAAGGATACTAGCAGTATTTATTCCTGTATTGCAGTAAAATAGCCAATCTCTGACATCGCCCTCGTAATCCAATCCCAAAAACCCAGCGCAGCCATAAGTGATTTTAATTGGGGCAGATTTGCGTTTTTCTTTGATAAAATCCAAGAGTTTTTTTAGTTCGTGTGGTTCGAGCAAGATATCCTTACTATTTTCAGCTCTGCCAATCGGGTCAATATTCATAATTCGCCATGAAGAAATAGCAAGAGGCAAAAAGGTTTTATACATTTCTTTGAGCGAATTGATATTTGTCTTATTCGCACTAGTAGTGATTTGTAAGTCTGTCAGAAACTTTTCTTTGGTCAAAAGTTTGACGGCTCGAATCGCGTGTTCATAAGCGCCAGGTGTGTTCCTAAACTTATCATGAACATCTCTAATTCCGTCAATACTGACTACTACGGTTTTCATGCCAGCTTTTTTTAGTTTTTTAACAATTTCTGGAGTCATAAGGTAGCCGTTTGTCACCATGCCCCAAGAAAAACCTAAACGACTCGCATATTCCATAACTTCGAATAAATCTTTTCTTAGAAGGGGTTCTCCTCCCGTTATGGCAATCATGATCTCTTTCGGGTTGTATTTGCTGGCAATATCCGCAAAAACCTTTTTTATTTCTTCAGTTTTTAATTCATCTTTATAAATCTTGTGTCCGGCGTTTGAGCCGCAATGTTTACAATAAAAATTGCAATTTAGAGTACACTCCCAAAATAAATAAGTTAGCTTATGTTCTTTTCTAAGGAGATCTTTTTGTTTAGCCCAAATCTTTAAGCGTCCGGTTTTCAGAATTTTATTAAACATGGTTTATTAAGATTGATTAGAATCATTTTTGTCTCTGGGAACGCCGTATAACACTTGCATGTTAGAATTACTCTTGGCCTTTTTGCGCCTAAAATAAACAACTAAACCAACTATAATGGCTACTATAATTGCTAGCGGTACTAATACCCAAAGGGCGATTCCTAATATTCTCAACATAAAGTCTTGAGGTGTATATTGAACGCCATATACAGGTTGCGGTAAAGGCATGGAAAATGTTGGTGTTGGCGTCGGTGTCGGAGAAATTGGCGGTCCATAAAGCGCATAGATCGGACCTGTTACAACCGGTGTAGGGTTGTCAACCGGCGGACCATATAAATCGGGAATACGCGTTTGGCTGAGCGTGATGACTGAAAGCGACGCCAGGGAAATTTTTTGCCATAGGTTTTTAAAAAACTTCATTTTTCTCCTTTAGGCGACATCGCCCAGGATTTTACCACCTAATAAGTGTAAGTGAATATGATCAACAACTTGGCCTGAGTGGCGGCCGGCATTGAAAACTAATCTGTAACCGTCCTCGGCAATCCCCTTTTTCTCGGCTAGGTGTTTAGCGACCATAACCATTTTACCAATTAATGGAGCATCGGTTTCGGAAAGCATAGTGATTGAAGGAATATGTTTAACCGGAACGATTAAGATATGAACCGGGGCTTTAGGGTTGATATCCCAAAAAGCAACAACTTCGCTATCTTCGTACTCTAAGTCTGCCGGGCTTTGTTTACTGGCAATTTGGCAAAAAATACAATTTTCCATAATTTTCCTTTTGTTAATATTTATATTGACAATATGATCTTTTTTTGTTATATTACTCAGTTCTGATTTGAAAGGAGGAATGTATGTTGACCCCATTTTGGGCGCTTGTGATTGTTATGGTGGCTATCTGCTTAATTATCTATTTTTCGAATAAACTAGTAAAACATTTTTTCACCAGTGGAGGTTCTTATGAATTCTCCAGGAACGAAAAGTGGATACTAGTAAATATTAATGCCGATAGTTACCAGGTAATCCATTTGATAAAGACCGATAACGCCAGAACTGCTTTTTATGAATTGTCATTAAGAAACGTGAAAATCACTTTCAGTGATGAATTAACTGTTACCGAAACGGAAAGGGATTTTGTCTATATCAAATATATGGGAAACTCTAAAGAAAAAATTGCGATCAGATCTATCAGAACTATTCCGAAAGAAGAATACATCGAATATGCCCAAGAATTCGGAGTAATTAATTCTTAGCTAACCGACGTACGCGTCGGTTTTTTTAATGTTCTGATAAAAAATTGCGCCAGTTAGCTTTAATCCATTTCTTCTCTAATTGTAGCAGGTTTTTTAACCCTCGATCAATCATCTCGTTTTTTACTACTCCGCCAAGGTGCGGATTGGCGTATTTTTGTTCATGAGGACTGGCAAAACCTTGAGCATAATGAGTTAATTCATGGGCTAAAACCGCGTCCACCACAAATTCGGGAAATTGGGGATCCTTAAAATGACCGTTGATAGTAATAATCGTGTTTGGGTCTTCTTTTTTGCGGCCAAATTTAATAGAGCCGAGTCTGGTACGACAAGGTCGACCAAATTTAACAAATACATTATTTGCCACTTTAATATCCGGAAAATGTCTTTCCCAGATTGTTTCCAGTCTAAATTTTAGCCATTTGTGATCTCTTTCCATACTATGAGTATACATAATAAAAAATAAATTAAAAACCCGCCGGTGAGGGCGGGCTTAGTCAGAATACGTAAACCGTGATTCGGTCTTTTTTGGGGACAAGATGGTCTTTTTCAGGCTTACCGGGAGTCCAAGCGTACAAGAGATCGCTGTCAGTGGTAAACATTCTGCAGCAGCCATGGCTTGAAGGGCGCTTACGCATGTTACCAGATTCCACTCCATGAAAAGCGGCACCACCGTGGAAATAGATGGCGTTGTACATTTTGCCATCATAAGGAACGGCCTCGGTTGCCTTCCAGCTGTGCCAACCAGGCCACTTTTTATAAGCCTCAAAGATGCCGGTTGGTGTGGGTGTACTGGGTTTACCAGAACAAATTCGAAAACTCATAGCGAGCTTAGTGCCTTCAAAAGCACAAACCCGTTGTTTTTCGAGATCTGCGGCAATCAATTTTTGGGTGCCAGTCTCCCAGATCTGGTTGTTGATAAATAGATTGTTATCCACCACTTCTACGGGTATCAGTAAATGTTGGGCAACAGCCCTCAGGGGAACAAATGTGACTTCATATTTTCCCTGACTGATGGTGAAAGTGCGATAAGGTAGATCTATAGTTTCCCCGTCTTGACGTTGGGCTACAATAGAATTTGGTTTGATTAGAAATGCTTGATCTTTAAAACTGAGTTTAATCCAAGGTTTTTCATAAGTTTTTAGTATCGAAATATTTTTAACCAAATCTTCCAAGGGAACCAACATTGTATTATCTAAGACAATCGGTTGATATGTGAATTGTAAAGGTGGCGTGGCAACAATCGGTGTTTCCATGGTTTTCTGCGCGAGGCCGCTAAGGCACAAACACGCGAAAAACACGAGTGACAGCAGTTTCATGGTTTCCTCC
>Ga0172368_10000617_pt1 | contig 50011 bp, 53 predicted proteins | sample Lak11m_FD_114540 | JGI IMG/M metagenome (GOLD analysis project Ga0172368, IMG submission 114540) | Freshwater microbial communities from Kabuno Bay, South-Kivu, Congo - kab_022012_11m | ecosystem: Environmental > Aquatic > Freshwater > Lake | place: Democratic Republic of the Congo: South-Kivu... | reverse complement strand
GGAGGAGGTGCGGGAGGAACTGGCGGAGGTGGAGCTGACAATAAGTGTACTCAACAAACATTCTGTGGAGGACCTAATCAAGGGTATTGTACGTGTGATGCAAATGGAAACCCAGATCCAAAAGGAACACCAACGTGTGACGTGGGTTATATACCTTTGGGCGGTGATTGCGTTCCAACAGGTACAAAAGAAAAAACAGGATCAGCTCCCGCTCCTGAGGGGACACATTGTCAATCGGATGGAGAATGTGGTTCTGGGTTAATATGTGCAAGCCATGTGTGTACACAAAAACCAAAAGAAACAACAGCACCGACTGCCACTGAACGATATGGAATTACAGACAATATCTGCCATTTGCCGGGGGCAAACTGTGGCACCGATATGGAAAAATGGCGTGCAGGATTTGCTGCAGCACGAGGAGATAAAAAGGCTCTTGCTCAACTTCAAGGATTCAATCCTTCAGTGTTTAATCTTGTTACAGTTGATGGTGGGATAGTAAAATTCAATCAATCAACAAATCTCCCAAACACAAAGCTTCTACCGCAAGATTGGATCAAACTTGCGCAAAGCGGATGTAATCAACCATCTAATTTAACTGAAGATGGAACAGTGACTCCGGGATCGACAAATACTGGAGGATCTGATCTTTATTGTCATGGATCAACTGGAACAAATTTCTGTGTTCCTGGCGGATGGAGTGGGAGTAAGTCTTGTGATGCCTATTTTAAAGAATATAACATTCCTGTGCAATATCAAGCATTCGGGAAAAATTTTACAGGACCTGAAGTTAACACAGCAATCATTAACGCTTGTGGAAATGCCACTTATACTAGAAAGACAAGTACGAATGGTGCATATGGAGAAGTAACATGTAGCACTGATAGTGAATATTCAATTTGTGTAAATCATCTCGAGTCACAAAATGGTGGCGGAGCTCAAGATACTTATACTTGCTATGCAAGAACATCAGCTACACAACAAATGCTTACAAATGCCGCATTTACACTGTCCGCCGATGGAGATTGTCTTACATCAAAAGGAGGCACTATTGCTGCATATAGTTGTCCTCCAAATACTACTGGGGGTTGCCAACAAACTCAAATTCCATTTAGCGGAAATACTGTGTGTATTGATGATATTGCAAAAAAAGTAAATGGAGGATGTGGCGCTACTATTCAAATTGATGCAAATGACAGTAATGGAAACCATTACTCTATAAATCAATGGCTGCCAGAATGTGGGTCTACACCACCCGACACCCCTCCAACTAAAATTACTCAACCACCGATAACCGTAACAGATTGTATTAATTGTGGCGGCTCCGAACCTAATCCTTCCCCTCCTCCTGGCTCGCCAGTGTGTGTAAACATCACGTCATCGATCTCGTCGCCACGACTTGGAGATGCGCCAGCATTCACCTGCTTGCCAGCGGCAACCGCAACGCGCTATGAGTTCCGCTACAGAATCGGTACAGGGGCATACTCAACCCTTGCGCCAACATCAACCTCAAGCAATGTGTCCACGCCACTTACCGTCAATGCGTCGGGCAACTACTTGATTCAATGTCGACCATGTAATGCAAATGGATGTGCAAACTGGGATAACCTATGAAACCATTAAACCCTATTGAAAAGCGCCGGCTCAATATATTCCTCATCATTGGAGGAACAATTTTAACAATTGTTCTGGCGATTGCCGTGGTATCTATCTCTGTTTTACTTGAAAAACGCGGTAGTACTCCAACAGCACCAACCGCTCCAGCATCCAAACCAAAAGCGGCAAATGCGGGGCAATGCTCCATTTCATTCACTGTCACAGGTACTCCGTCGCCTTCGCCATCAGCAACTCCATCACCAACACCGTCTGCTACACCATCACCAACGCCAAGCGTAACCCCATCGCCAACTCCATCACCAACACCTCCGGTGTCATGCAACAGCACCTGTACATCAAATGCAAACTGTCAGTCTGGGCTTGTGTGTTCTGGATCTTCTCCGGGTCAAACAGGATTCTGTCGCAATCCACTATGTACGGGCGCAACAAGTTGTTTGTGCCCCACACCATCACCAACACCTCCAAATGGATGCAACAACGGATGTGTATCCAACAGCGACTGTGCATCTGGCATGATTTGTTCGTCTAACTTATGCAGAAGTGCGGTATGTCCTGGAAATGCAAACTGTTTGTGTGGAAACACTCCAACGCCGCCAACAGGAACATCACGACCTTCGCCAACACCTACAGAGCAATTGCCAAAGGCAGGATCGGTGCTTGGAACAACCACTATGTTTGGACTTGGTACCATTATTACCATTCTTGGAATTATCGGATTCTTTGCACTGTAAGCCTTGAGTTCGACTACCAACAACCCCAACAACATAAGCTCCACAAGCTAAAAAGCTCTAGTTTTGCACATGCAAAGATGGCTTGAGTCGAATGTTGTCATATCGAGTTTCCTCACCTGTCTCTGGATTTTTAAACACAATCACAAGCGACTCATACTCTTTTAATTTCATGTTCGCTAATTTTTCAACTTCAAATACGCGGCTCCAAAAAGCCTCGTTGGTCGCCTCAATAACAAACTCTTGAACCACTTTCTTGACGCGTGATTGCTGTTGTGGCTTAGGCTCTGTATGCGATGATTTTGGCATAGGTGTGTGTATTGTACGCGGTTTGTGTTGAGTTTGGGAGTATAAAAGTGTATGGATTCAAGTACCTGTGGGCGCGCCTGGATTCGAACCAGGAACCTTGAAGGTATAAGCTTCCTGCGCTAACCGTTGCGCCACGCGCCCGCATGTATATCTGGAATTGTAACATAAAAGACGTTTTTTACAGTCGAGAAATCTTTATTTTGCGAAAGGAAATGTTTTGAAACATCATGGTGCAGGGTCCCCTGCAGTTGAAAGACATTTCCTTGAGCAACTTACAATTTTGCCCGTATACTCATCTCCGCCTCAATCACATCGCGTGGTTTCCCATACTTCAACAAAGAAAGTTCTTTAATCATGTCGGCAACCTTAGGATTCATCATGGCACGTTCTTTTTCCACATCGCGCGTCAAATCCATGCTAAATGCGGGTACCGGCTCGTTGCCAACAATCGTTTTAATGTAGACATGGAATCGCTCAATGTTCGTCAAATCTCCCTCAGCAAATACCGGCGCAAATTCGTGCTGCAAAAAATTTGCATCTGGAACACCAACACGAAATGTAATGAGCGTACCTACGTTTCCAAACACTGCGTTTTTAACATCTTCTTCAATCTGCGCTACAAACTGGTTTGCCACAATGAGGTTTAGCTTGTACTTACGTGCCTCAGAGAGAATTGTGGCAAAATCTTGCGTAGCAAAGTTTTGGAACTCATCAACATATAAGTAAAAGTCGCGGCGCTGCTCCATAGGAACATCCACACGCGACATGGCAGCAGCAAGAATTTTTGGCACCATAATCAAGCCCAAAAATTTTGCATCTTCCTCACCCAAAGCGCCTTTGGATAAGTTCACGAGTAAAATTTTTCCCGTATCCATTACCTCGCGCAAATTAAAGGCCGATTTTGATTGACCAATAATGTTACGCATTGTTTTGTTCGTAATGAATCGACCAAACTTTGACACAATGTAATCCAACACCTCGGATTTGTGAAAGTCACTCGTTTGCGCAATTTGGTCTGTCCAGTACCTGCGCACCACGGGGTCTTTTACTTTCGGCAACAAATCTTGCAAAAATTTTGTATCGGTCAGCACGCGCACAAGCTCAATAAAAGTAGAACCTGGTTCGGCCATAATCGTCAACATGGCGTTACGGATTGCATGCTCAAAACGTGGACCAATAATACCTGTTTTGTGTGGATCGTACAGCTTATACATAAGTCCAATAATGGAGCCTGCCACAAAATGCATTTGTTCCTCAGTATCGGCCTCCATCATGTTCAGACCCATTGGGCGTTCTGTATATGATGGATTAAAGTAAATGACATCCTCTGCCCTGTCTGGCGGCATCATGAGGAGAAGATCTTCTACAAGTTCACCGTGTGGATCAATAACGGCCATCCCTTTTCCTGCACGAATATCTTGCAAAATCATGTCCTTCAAAAACTCAGACTTTCCTGTACCCGTCTTTCCCACAATGTACATATGACGTTGGCGATCTTTCTCCGAAACATAGATAGGTTTTTCTGTTCCACGATAAATGCTTTTTCCAATAAACAGGCCTTGCGATGGAATACTCGCAGGTGCCGGAGCACTTTTTGCCTTAAGCCAATGAATGTGATGCGTTTCCACTGTTTTGTTTGGAAAGTGCACCATGGTTGCCAACTCTTCTGTGTTAAAAATAGAAGTTCCCCATCCAAAAAGCGGCATGTATCGATAAATAAAATCGACCATAAAAAGTTGTTTCATCCATAACCATTGCTTATCAATGTTATTGTGTGGCGATGTAAACTGTGCAAACGATCCCATAATATTTGTGAGATGTGACTCTGCAGAAAGTTGGTTTGTTGAGGACACCACAATGCGAATAGCAACACGAAATCCCGGCTTACTTGCTTTTGTGTCAATAGAATCCAATGATTTTGGATCATGTGAGTAACTCGCTTTTTGTGGATCGGCTTCTTGTTTTTTGGTCGATGCTAAGTAGGTTTTCCCTTTCTTTTGCCATCCCTCCCCCTCTGGCTGAATGAGAAACTGTACAATTGCTCCTTCACCTTCCTGCATTTTTGAAAGCGCAGAAGTGGCAAGTGAAAGTGGATCTGTAGGCAAATCTTTGTATGTTTTGATAGGAAAATATTCCGCTTCTTTGAGTTTAAGTTGTGCGAAAGCAACTTTGCCACCCTCACTAAAAACATTTGGTTCATCAACAAGCCTAATTTCTGCACCAGGATACGCACCATTGACCTGTTTTTCTATAAAATCACGTAAATGCTCAGGACACGTAATATAAAATCTGATATCTTCATGAAGCGCAACTAACTCTATTGATAACAGTTCTTCTGCTTTTAAAAACGCAAAAAAACCATCTTGTTTGAGTGCATGAAGCCCAGCAAACATTTGTTCAGCTGCATCAATCTTTATTTCGTTATCTTTTGGAAGTGCGACCAATAAATGAATGAATTTTAAACTATACTCTTCTTTGTTGCGATGTTTCCACCACTGAAAAAAGAGGTACAACAACACACCAAGCGCAACAGTCGCAATAATAAGCATTATGAGTGCTGTCATGAGCGATGTTGCCCGAATAATAATGTCATCAATTGGCCTCATGTTCCCTATTCCTTCCTCACCACATCTCTATACACCACCATGCCATGAAATTTTTTCATAATACGTGTACACCATTCTGCTAACCATCGCGCGCTCTCGGTAATTTTTTGTGTAAATCCCTGTTGAACAGCTTGTTGTGTTGCTGGAAGAATAATCACCGGTTCAGACGCATAATTCCCTGTTGGCTGTTGTGCTGTTTGGTCGGCAACTACAACTTCGTGTGGAGCCTGAATTTCATGATGCTCTACTTTTTCTACCCAACTCTCAACCTCTGGCGGAACTTCTGCAGTTCTTTCAACTTCTACTGCTTGCGCGCCCGGAACTTCTGCAACAAGTGCGTCTAATCCTTTTGCTAATGTTTCTTTTGCGCCGATACCAGATTTTCCAACAGGATGTGAGGGATTGAGGGGATCGTACGCCTGCGCAGACTGCATGACGGATGTTGCAACCACAGAATCAGAGATGTTTGTGGAAGTAATTGCGTCAGAAGCATTATGAGAAACCTGTTGCGCGGGCATCGACATACGTTGCACATCATCCACAGCAATCACTTGTGCGTTTTGTTGTGTAGGCTGAACCGATGCATCTTGAGGCTGGGCAGACACGTCTGACATATTCTCATAATACCATGAACTTGATCTGAAAAACGACTAAAAATCAAGCCCTTTGACTGCAAGTTTCCCTTTATCAAATGGATGTTTGTGTTTTGTGATTTCACTCACTAAATCTGCTTCTTTGCAAAGTGTTGGACTTGCGTATCGACCAGTAAGAATCACATGCACTTCTTTGCGCATGCGAAGAACATCAACGACATCATTCTCTCGCAATAATCCATCTGCAATAGCATTGCACACCTCATCCATCACAACAACATCACATGAAGAAAAAAGAGATCGTGCTTGCATGAGTGCGTCTTGAGCCGATTGTTTATGCTCTTGGGCGTGGGCGTGATCAATAATAGTTGCATCATGTGCTTTTGTATACTTTTTTCCTTCAAATTGGGTGGTGGCTTGTGGGATATAAAATCCTTTCCCCATAGAAAAAAAATGAAGCCTTTGTTTTGTTTTGTGAGACAAGATGGCGTCAAGCTTATGTTCACTTATTCTCCAACTTGACTCTTTGTACCAACTCACCCACCCCACCGCCCACCCATGTGCCAAGGCACGCACCAACGTACCCAGTGCGGCACTTGTTTTCCCTTTTCCTTCACCAGTAAAAATGTATACCATTCCCAAAGACATGCCGCCATTATAGCGCGAAGGATTCAAAAAATAGTCATATAAGTCTTGTTTACTTCACCCAAGAAAAAAGAGAAGAGAAAAACCTAGAAACAGAGGTTGCAATATTTTGGAAAAATCCAAAAACAATATTTTTATCTGTTTGTGATTGTTTTGTCTTTGTACTAGTACCAGAAATAGTAAGTTGAATGGGTTTTGGGACCACACTCAACAGTTCCTGTCCATCTTTCCCCAACACTCCAGAAAGCGTTGTGCTTCCTTTTTTATATGAAAGAGAAAGAGAAGTTGTTCCTGCAGATAATCCTTTTACTTTCACCATTGCAAATGTTCCATCGGCGGTAATTGGTTGGCCAAAATTTGCTGATCCAGACATCTTTATCATCCCAGTAGCCGCATTTACTCGCGATGATGGTGCGGGATTGTATACCGGATATAGTTTGTTCTCTTCAACACCAAGTATTTGCACTGCTTTCGGATCATACGTTAGCACAAGATCTGTACCAACTGTTGGCTCTCCACCGCTTAAGTTCACGTTGACATTAATTGTCTCTCCTACAGCAAATGATGTTTTTTCTGCCTCCAAATTCATTTGGGCGGCACGAACTTGAACAGGAAACACAACCATCATTCCACACGCAAAAATCATGGTTTGGGCAGCGCGTATGTTCATAAGTTCGTTTTCTTTCCAAAGTTCAGCATAAGTATTGCATAGTCTCTGTTGTTGACTACACTATCCCCATTCAAATCACCAGTAAGTTCGCCTTCATTTCTTGTTGATCCTGTTGCGGAAGACCACTGTGTATACAGTTCGGCAACATCAACACTGTTCACTTGATGATCTCCAAATCCTCCCGCACCAATATGAACATCCCCAGCAGAGAGCATACCAAACTTCGCATTCATCATAAGTGTGTCAGATTTTGTGGGGTATATGAACTGACTATATGCACGCAAATACCCCGGAACTTCTACAAACAATCGCAATGCTTTGTCAGACAATTCTGTATTACCTGCCAACAAACTCAACGATCCATTTCCATACTCATTAATCTTAACCCCCCCCAACAACCGTTCTCCCTCAGGAACAACTTTGTACACTAATGCTCTCGTGCCATGCATAGATCTTCCCTCTAGCGAAAGAGATACATTCAACACTGGTGTATTTGATAGGGGTGTCGGCGTAGGCGTCGGTTGAGGTTTTAATAAACTCTGTAATCGCAAATTTTTGAATGTTATATACGAAACAACAGTATCTCCATCTACAAGCGATCCGCGATCAGAGCTTTTGATCTCAAACTTTGGTGAAATGAAGACGTCTCCAAGCAAAGATTTGATATCAAGATTCCTAAAATACACCCACTCTCCATTTTTTGACCCATCATCTGTGCGCATTTCTGCCACACTCCAACTCGATAAAGTGTTCGAAAGATACATATAGAAATGCATAGGAACATCATTTTCTGTCCATGAAAGCTCAAGTGTTGGTTTTGCTGTATTCATGTCTGAATGAATCGTCATATTACCTGTTCTTCCAAAGAACGACTGCATCTTCCCGTTTCTGTTGATAAGGATTGAAAAATCGTCAGCTTCAAGTGAAACTGCACCGGTTCTCCAACTCACAGGATTTTCTGGACGTGGAGTTGCGGTCGGTGGTGGAGTCGGCAATGGAGGTGGTGTCGTTGGAATTGGCGTTGGCGTTGCACTTGAAGTTGCTTTTGCGACAACAATCTGCATGGATTGTGGATTGGTTAAAAGCCGTTCAGATGTTTTCTGAACACTTACTGGAACAGTTTTTAAAAATCCCATGATGTTTGAGTCATCCGTTGCTGTTTCCCCTTTGTATGCAAACTTGAGTTCAAGTTTACCTGCTGTATGCGCAATAAATGTGAGTCTGGCAAACATTCCTTTTCCCGTAAATCCCTTAAAGTATCCTTGATCGTCTACTGCATAGTTTTTTACCCCAGATATTGAAACCATTCCTTGAATCGCTCCTGTTGTTGGTGGCATGGGCACAGGCATAGGAACAGGTTTTTGATACTCAGGATTTGGATCAACGAGAACGTTAGATGGGAAAGATTCGGTCACTTGCGCAAGTTTCTTTGATCTTGTTGTTGCTCCAAGCACCTTTTCTGCTCCTTGTTGTACTTTATCCATTACATCTTGCACACAGGTCCCAGAGGCGTCTGGAACACCTCGCATAGAAGCATCAATTTGACATACATATCCACTTGGACACTGCACTCCAGCAATACCGCCGCACATGATTGAACTTGGAAGCGGATACGAATCAAAAATCGAACCATACTCTGTTTTCACTAAAGTTAAATCTGGATAAACGCCGTATCGAAAAGCACCTAAAGATTTCTGCTCTTCCCATGAAATACCCCCGCCGCCACCTCCATTTGGACCACCAGCACCCAATCCAAGTCGCGAGCCATCCATCACCTCTCGCCCCATGCCCCCCCACCCATCTTGTTGTTCTGGGATAAACGTATACTGAACCACCGCATCAGCACCAGAGATTGTATATTCAGGATCCGCAGAGGTATCGAGCATCACATCAACTGTAAACTGCTCTCCAGGAGTCACTTGAGCTGGGGAAGCAAAGCTAAAACTTGATTGTTTGTCTACAGACGCTTTTCCACCAAGGAGCACCTCTTTATTCGTCATCATGAGGTATACCCCACCGCTTAATGCGGCAAGCATAATTCCCATACCAAGCGAGATGTTTATTAAAGATTGACGAGCAGATGAAGGAAGACGAGAAGTTGTACGTGTAACAGATGATGCAGTCGGTGCATAAGATTGAGAAATATTAGACAATGGCAATCCAGAATCATTCATAATGTTCATGATGCATGCTTTTTGCATCTAATGCAATAGAATTGGGTTTTCTTCGGGGTATTGTTCGCCCTCTTCTCCTTTATTTCCGCATAATTACCGCATTATTGCCGTGTATTGGATCAAAAGGCATCATTTTGCCTGGAAATTTGATGTCAAAAAAAAGCGTTTACGACCGATATCCAGTCTTCTCAAACACACTTTCCTCAATATCGACCTCAATCGGCACACCTAAATCTTCTAACATATCTCGCACGGTTAGCACGGGAAAACCAACCACGTTCATTGCACTGCCCCGCACCTCTCGCACAAACTTCTTTGCATACCCTTGAAGGGCGTATCCGCCTGCCTTGTCGTATGGCTCACTTGTGGCGATGTAACGCTCAATCTCATCATCTGAAAGTGAAAAAAATGAGACACGACTTGTAACAATTTCTGTGCGAGAATCACCCGTCTCGCCATCCATCATCACAACTGCGGTATACACCGTATGCGTTTGACCAGAAAGTTCCTTCATCATGCTGCGTGCATGCGTAAGATCTTTTGGCTTTCCATACATCTTCCCATCCAAAAACACCATGGTGTCTGATGCAATAATAAATGCATTGGGGTGTTGTTGTGCAACTACATATGCCTTGCCCGATGCAATAGTTGCTACATAATCTTCTGGATCATCAAAGTCAGAAAACTTTACCGCGTCCTCATCAAAGTTACTTGGAACAATCTCAAACTGCACTCCAAGCCATCGTAATATTTCCTGTCTTCGCTTAGACGTAGATGCCAACACAATATGCTTCATGGAAGTTGCTCAACTTTATCTACAAATAATGTTGCTGTAAGTAGTGTGGCAAACAGAATGTTTCGATTCATGCATCCATAATATCACGCACATTTCATGAACAAGCATGCTACACTTTGAGCATGTTTTTTGGATTACCTTCAGACGAGGAATTGGCAAAGCGCGCAGCCGCCGGAGATAGCAAAGCGTTTGAGTCGTTGTATGAAAAATACTTCACACGCATATATCGATTCTGTGCCTGGCAAACACACACAACCGAGGATGCAGAAGACATCACACAACAAGTGATGATCGCGATTGCAGAAAGCATTGGGAATTTTCGCGGTCAGGCATCGTTTAAAAATTGGGTGTACGCGATTGCAAAGAATCACGTGTTTGCGTGGATACGGGATCGATACAAACTCCCCACTGCCCCATTATTTGATACGCTTGGAGTGAATGAACAAGTCTTGGACAAAGACACTTCGTCATACAAAAAACAGATCGTTGCTAAACTGATGCAAGGATTAAAGCCACAAGCCGTGCAAGTGATTACGCTACGCTATCTTCGTGGGTATTCGGTTGAGGAAACTGCACAAGAACTAAAGATGACGCAGTCAAACGTAAAAGTAACTACAAAACGCGCGCTCGAGTCCATGGCAAAGAATGCATCGCATGTAACCAGAGATACACTATATAGATAAGGAACACATGAAAACTCAGATACATCCAGATCAAATTGAGCGATTTTTACAACAAAATCCAGAGATGCATTCTTCATACGCGTTTGAAAAAAATAGCAAGCGTTTTGCGATGGCTGCGTATTACTCACAACACGGCTCTCAACGTTCGTATGGAACGTTTCGTGTTGTTGGTCTTGGCATTGGACTTGTTCTGACCGCATGCGTCCTTGTGTTGTCTGTACCAAATCCACATGAGCAATCCTCGCTCGACTCCATCTCCTTTTCATTGGAGGCATTATGATGCAACGCATTTTTCCTTTAACACTTGTAGCACTACTTTTCTTTGTCTCTCCTCAACCAGCGCACGCAAACATGTTACGTGATGCACGAAAAGTATGGAAAGAAAAAGTCATTGCTCCTATTGCTTCTCCGTTGGCAAAAACACTACGCCCATCAATAAAATGGAAAGAGTTATCATCTGAAAAAAAATCGGCTCAATTGGAAAAAGCAAAAGAAAAAATTGAGAAAACTACGCATAAAGCATTTGGTGTGCTAGAAAAATTTGAACGACGACCGCGCTTTCAACACACCGCCGTACTCATTCGGCTCGATTTAGAAGATGGAATGGATCGCGTTAAACGCGCAGAGACTCCAAAAGAATTTGAGGATGCTGTGCAACAATTGCAGGAGTCATGGAACTCTGGAAAAGAAGAGTTGCGCTCAGAACTGTAACCTCACACACACTATACATATGAAAAAAATACTGCATTTCGCGCAATACTATTGCAAAAAAATGCACACAACAAAACTCGAAAGGAGTTTTATGAACATTCAAAAAATTGCAGTAACCACTGCAACAATTGCTACATTACTCGCTGGTTCAGCAATGCCAGCATTTGCTTCAACAAATGCATCTCCATCTACGTTGCGACAAGATAGTAAAGAGAAAAAGAATGAGATGCGTACCGATCGTCAAGAACTTCGCACAGAAGCAGCAAAAAACAAATCTGCCGCACTTGCGAAACACTGTACTGCGGTCGAAACAAATCTTACAAATATATTGACTCGTATTGATTCGCGCATCGCAAAACAAAAAGCTGACGGAAAAGACGTCTCGGCTGCAGAAGCTGCAGTAACTGATGCTCGAACAAGTCTTGATTCAGGAAAATCATACTGCGATCAAGCTGTAGCAAAGTTTGATTCCGTCCCAGTGGATAAGTGGGAAGCACAAAAGTCTGTCCTTGCTGAGGCGCGCTCACTTGCAAAACAATCAAGAGAAATGTTTGTAAAAGCAAGAAAATCAATTGGAACGGCCATTAAATCACTCATGGCAAATGGGAAGAAGATGAAAGCATCTCCAACCCCAACATCAAGCACAAATCAATAAACGAATGTGAATAGAGGCCGCTCGTAAGAGCGGCCTCTTTCTTGGATCATAGAGAAAACATACAATGATATTTCAGAAAGTTTTTGAGAAATAAGGAGGATACATGAACACACATATGAAAAAGTTTTTTGTAGTAGTAGGAGCAACAGTGGCATTAGCAGGATGTTCACTTACACCATCATCTGCGCAAAAGCAAACATCACCCGTGAAAGAGAATGCTGCACAAACTGTACCAACGCAAGTTGAAACGTCCCCTACTTCTGAAATGGGAAGTCCGTCATATAAAGTTGAGAGCACAACTCCAGTGGTAACACCTGCGCCAAGTTTGGCTCCAACCACAACATCGACAAAAGCAAAGAGTGATGAACCAGAAGATCTTCAAAAAGATCTTGACTCTGTATCAATAGAAAGTGACTTCGGCTCACTCGTAAAGTAACTGCGCAATCTTTGAAACAGAAAAAGCCGCTTAATACGCGGCTTTTTTGTGAACATGACGCGCCTCTGAAATTAAAGCATCACAATTTGCATTTGCTATACCCACAATTTAAACACAAATTACACCCTTCTTGGTTTTGCATAACTGCACTACACTCAGGACATTGTTCTTCATCGTCGGTTGAGACGTCAACCACATCCCCACGCTGCACTTCCTGTTTTAGAATTGCTGCAAAGTCGCTACGCTCAGCCAATGGTGTATGTCGCACTTGGCTTTGCATAATGATTGAGTCTTTTTTGTTTTTCTCCCCTTCTCCATCTGCCTTTACCGCAAGTACTTGATACCCCTTTGATTTATCTCTGTACACGGTAATGCCTTTGCATCCCATCTTCCACGCCATCACATATGCGCCACGAATTTCATCCAGTGTTGCGGACGATGGAAAGTTGATGGTTTTACTCACCGCGTTGTCTGTATACTTTTGAAAAGCTGCCTGCATTTTGACATGCCATTCCCAGGCAATATCATGCGCGGTCACAAATATGCGCTTCATTTCTTTATCAACACCATCAACATGCGCCACACTTCCCGTTTCGGACACGCGCGCAACTAAAGACTGAAACTCTCCATTATTTCCAATGCGCGCCTGCAATGCTTTCTCAAAATACTTATTTACATACGTAAGACCTGATGCATCAACTACATTTTTGACATAACACAACGCAAACACCGGCTCAATTCCACTACTGCAATCTGCAGCCATAGAAATGGTGCCGGTTGGCGCAATGGTTGTTATGGCCACGTTGCGGAATTTTCTTGGTTTTCTCTTGTTGATATATGCGTGTGCGTTTGGATCATACCCTTGCGCAAACCAACTTTTGTTCCAACGAGGGAATGAAGATTTTTCTTTTGCCAACTCCTCTGATGCAATCCAACTTTGCTCCTGCACAAACTTCATGACTTTTCCAGCAAGCCTCACACCTTCATCAGAATTGTACGCAATACCAAGATGAAGCAGCATATCTGCCCACCCCATCACTCCGAGCCCAATGCGACGATTCTGCTTCACGGTCTTTGCGATTTGTGGCAATGGATATTTGCACGCATCAATCACATTGTCCAACATGCGTACCGCTGTTTTTGTAACAAAACCCAACCGCTCCCAATCAATCGTATGTTTTTCTCCCTCATCGCGCACAAATGCCGCCAAGTTTATTGAACCCAAGTTGCATGAATCAAAGGGGTGCAGGGGTTGTTCCCCGCAACCACGCGATACATAACTATTTGTTATCCACGTATCGCTTTCTGGCTCATACAGATCGTACACTTTTGCAGTTCCAATTGGTTTTATAGAAACGATGCGACCATATGGCGGTATGTCTTTTTTCTCTAATAAAGTCTGAAATCGTTGAACAATATCTCCGGGACGCAAACGATCTAAACGCACAGGATGAAATAATTTTGACTCTCGCTCATTCCAAGTAGAAGCAAAAAATTGATGTGCTGCCGTTGCATGAACAATAGTTCCATCACCAAATGTTACTTGAAAAACTTCAGCCTGCTCATGCACCTCAATAGTTTTTACTTTTCCAACTCCTTTTACTGTGTAAATTTCATCACCCTCATGAATTTCTGCAACAGCCTTCCATCCTTTTGGCGTTGCAACAATTGTATCTCCGGTTACACACGGATTTGTTGCATAAATCGGCCCCACAGAATCCATCAATGGATTATTTTTATTAATCGCATCCCAATAGATCATGCCGGGATCGCCCGTTCTCCACGCCAATGACACAATTTGATCCATGAGCAATCGCGCAGAAACCTTTTGCACAACTTCTTGCGTGCGCGGATTGCGAAGCGCAAATTCCTTATCTTTTTCTACCGCACTCATAAACTCATCAGTCGCACCAACAGAAATATTAAAATTACTAATCTCACCATCGGTGCTTTTACACGTAATAAACTCTTGAATATCTGGATGGTTTGCTGCAAGAATGCCCATGTTTGCGCCACGCTGTTTTCCACCCTGCATGACTTGTCGTGTAGCAACATCGAAGACTTTCATAAATGAAACTGGGCCCGTTGCAAATCCACCGGATGATTTTGTGATCGAATCACCTCGAGGACGGAGCGAGGTAAATGAAAATCCCGTACCACCACCGGTCCTATGCACGAGTGCCGTCCATTTCACCGCATCAAAAATACCTTCCATGCTATCGTCAACCGGCAACACAAAGCAGTTTGCCAACTGATTTTGAGGTGTACCCGCGTTGTTTAATGTTCTTCCTCCAGGCAAAAATTCCAACTTTGTCATGACTTCATAAAATTGCTCTTCAAGCTTTTTGCGTTTTGCTTTCTTTTCAACACCCGCGAGGGTGCGCGCAACACGACGAAACATTTGCGCTGGCGTTTCGGTAGGCTTGCCTGCCAAATCGTGCAACAAGTATCGCCGCTCAATCACTTTCAATTGATTCAGAGACAAATTCAAATCGTTCTCAACACCGATAATTGTTTCGGCTTTGCGAATTTTTGCATGCTCAGCTCTATATAAAATGTATGCTTTTGCAGTTTTAAAATGGCCAGCCGCCATCAATACCTGCTCAACAATGTCCTGAATGTGCTCAACAGTGATTGGTTCTTTACGCACACCGACAACTTTTTCCAAAATCCCCTGCACAATTCCTGCAAGTCTTTTGGCTTCTTTTTTATCAAATGCTTTTGTTTCTTTTCCAGCTTTTTCTATGGCACGTACAACATTTTCTAAAGAAAATGACACTTGTCGTCCATCGCGCTTGATGATGGTTGCAATGGATTCACTCATGATTGTGCGTCCTCTTCATGTAATGGATGTCCACCACGCGTTGCAGCCTTAATTTTGTAGTACGCACGATCCTTTTCCTCTTGAGACATCTCAGGAGAAAACATTTCTTCCGGATATTTTTTCGCATTTTTTTCCATCTTTTTTTCAAATGCGTGCGCCACATCGATGTCTAAACGAGCTCCCAAGTTCACAAGCCACCACAACACATCGCTCATTTCTTCCCCAATGGCGTCCTTGATTTTTTGATTTGCCAACACTTCATCGCCACTAAGCCATTGAAAATGTTCCAACAACTCAGACGCTTCTAAAATCATGGAAAGCGCAAGATCTTTTGGATCCTCATTTGTCCACCCACGCTTTGCGCGAAACGCTTTGATGAGTGCTTTTATTTCAGCGATTGTTGTTGTTTGATCGTCCATACATTCCTTTTTTGTGTTGCTACTGCGGATTATCTTTTTACACTGTTTTTGCGTATTCTTCAATCATTTTGCGATGATCAAAGGCGATCTCTTTTGGAAAATTGTTTAGGGAAAACCATTTCATTTCTTCCACCTCGCTCACCTCCATCTTTGCCTTACCATGAACCTGAGCTATAAAACAGTGGCCAATATTTTGTCTCCCATCTTGATCACGAGTTGGATCATCATATAATCCAAAAAAATTGATATCTTCAACATCAAATCCTGTTTCTTCTTTCACTTCCCGAATTGCTGTTTGTGAAAGTTTTTCATTCCAATCAACATATCCACCGGGCAATGCCCAAAATCCTTGTGCTGGCATTGCAGCACGCTTTATGAGAAGAATTTCATTCTTATCATTAATAAGAATGACCTCTACCGTTGAGCATCGGACATTATATCGAGCACAATGTTCACAAAACGTTCCGCCAGGAATTTTCCCAGTTGGATATGCTTTCCAAATATCATATGTTGTACTCATATTCCCCTTTACGCCAACGTACACCTACTCCACCCACAATCCGGACAACTTACACATCCACTTTCAAACTTAAGCGATGCGCTCGCACACTCTGGACACACACCTTTTTCTCCCGTGGCAAGCTTACTCGAATGAACATGCTCGGTTTTGGAGGTTGGGCGTATTTTGGTTGCGGCATCTTTTGATAACTTACTTTCTTTTCCAGCTACATTGAGTACTTGATCCATCTTGCTTCCATCGCGATAAATCGTAATTCCTTTGAGTCCCAACTTCCATCCCATCAAATAGGCTTTTTTCACATCATCCACCGATGCGTTCCCAGGAAAATTAATGGTTTTACTCACTGAGTTGTCTATCCATTTTTGCCACGCACCTTGAATTTTGACGTGCCATTCTGGTGAAATGTTATGCGTTGTTGCAAAAATCTTCTTCTCTTCTTTGCTGAGCTCTTTTATATTTTCTAGCGATCCTTCTTTTGCAACTTTTTTCATGATTGATTCAACCGTTTTTGCATCAAACTTTTCTTTCAACATTTCTTCAAATACCGGATCAGAGATTGTAAACTCGCGCGTTGGAGCATTCGCTTTGCTATCCTCATTAAAGCTGCGTCGCACCTGTACCAAAGAAAATACCGGCTCTACTCCAGAGCTTGTGTTTGCAAACAATGAAATTGTTCCTGTTGGAGCAATCATCAAAAGCGCACAGTTGCGGTATCGTTCAGAAGAACCAGAATAAATTGAGATATCAAAGTGCGGAAACGGCCCACGCACCTTCCCCAACTCTAGCGATGCCTCTTCAGCTTTTTTGCGCATAAACTTTGCAATGCGTTCTGCCACACGCACCGCTTCATCAGAATCGTATGGAATGCGCATGCGATACAACATGTGCGCAAAACCCATCACACCCAATCCAATGCGACGATTTCCTTCTTTCACCATTTGGCGAATTTCGTCTAGCGCATAGGTGTTTACTTCAATCATGTCATCTAAAAATCGAGTGCCGAGTTTAACAGATTTTTCTAAATCGTCCCAATCAATTTCCCACTCGCCTTTCTTGTTTTTCAGCAAGTGTCGATTCAAATCAACGGATGTTAAATTGCATGATTCATAGGGCAAAAGAGGGATCTCTCCGCACGGGTTTGTTGCGTCCAACACACCCAACGATGGCGTTGGATTATCTTCTTGGAGACGATCCAAAAATGCTAAACCTGGATCGCCCGTTGCCCAGGCGTGCTCTGCAATCGCATCAAAAATGTCACGCGCTTTTACTGTTTTCCACACTTCCCCATTGCGCGGATTCACCAAATCCCAATCTTTGTTTGACTGCACTGCCTCCATAAACTTGTTCGACACACCGACAGATATATTGAAGTTTTTGATTGTTCCATCAGCATCTTTTAAGGTCACAAAATCCATAATGTCAGGATGGTCTGCGTTCAAGATTGCTATGTTTGCACCCTGACGTTTTGCGCCCTGCAAAATCTGCGCAAGAGCAGCAGAAAATGCTTTCAAAAAATCAACTGGACCAGACGATGCTTTTGGCACATTTTTTACTTTGTCTCCATGTGGACGAATTTTTGAAAAGTTAAATCCAGTTCCGCCGTTGTTCTTATGCACCACTGCGGCATCACCAAGCGTTTTAAAAATCTTTTGAATAGAGTCTTCAATCGGCAACACAAAACAACTGGAAAGTTGCCCCGTTCCTCCTGGATTCCCCGCCTCGAACATCGCTTTACCTGCACACACAAACTTGAGATTCACCATGCGCTCATAAAACATGCGCGCGGTTTCATCCACAATGCCGTTCTCTCCCCACTGAATTTCAGCCTTTGCCATGTGACGCGCAACACGCCACAACATTTGCCCCTCGGTCTCTATGACATTCCCCTCCATGTCTGTGCGAAGATATCGTTTCTTGGCAATTTCATGTGCGGTTTGCGTAAGTGTTGGTTCTTGGAGCGAGGTTACCTTATGATATTTCTGTTGTTTTTTTTCACCATATAAAATGTAGTACTTTGCTGTTGCAAAGTATCCCGCCTCTGCAATAGTTGGCTCAACAACATCGCGAATATGTTGGACAGAAACCGTAGGGTTTTTGTTTCCAAGTGCAGTTAATTTTTTCTCAACTTTTTGAAGAATACTTGCTGATTCTTTTTTCCCGTACTCGCCAGTATCTTTACCAGCATGAGCAATGGATGCTGCAATTTTTTCAAGCTTGAATGGAACACTACTTCCATCTCTTTTTACCACTGATTTTATGCCAATGTTCATATGCTCCCCTTCTACATACTGCATTTGCTGTACGCACAACTTGGGCAAACAAAACATCCTTCTTGAATCACGAGTTTTGTGTTACATTCCGGACAAAGTTCATCGCCCGGTTTTACCTTAACCAACGGACTCCCCACAAACGCTTCATTATTAAACGTGCGCCCCTCTTCTTCACGCTTCTTCTGTGTTTCACCGGTTTCCAACACCACCTTACTTCGACTTCCCGTCACGTACACCGTCATTCCTTTGAGGCCAAGTTTCCATCCTCGAATATACGCCTTCCATACTTCATCTTCTGTGGCCTCTGCAGGAAAGTTTATTGTTTTTGAGATTGCGTTGTCTACAAATCGCTGAAGTGCCGCTTCCATCTCTACATGTTCATCTACCGACACATCACCAGAAACGACGAACACATCGCGCACTTCTTTTGGTACACCTTCTACGTTCTGACATGTACCGTGTTGGCGAATTTCTTCAAACATGATGTCACGTTTCTTTTTATCAACCCCGGCACGTTCCAATGCCTCACGGAACAATCGACTTTCGTAGTACAACTCACGAAACTCTTGGCCAAGTTTTTCAGCGCCTTCATGTGTGCGCATCACGTAACTTAATGCAAACACCGGCTCGCATCCATACCCCTCAAGACCTGAAATAGTTGCGATCGCTCCTGTAGGTTGAATGGTGTTTTGACAACTATTGCGTACTCCACTCACTCGAATCTCTTTTTCTAGCGATGACCAATCAAGCTTTGGCATACCAAATGTATGTTTGTATTCATGAAGTGGTTTTGGTTGCGCAAAAGGCTTCATGTTTTTCGATTTTAAAAATGCAAGATTTGCATCGCTATAATCATATCGACTTCCTTTTATTCCTGGAAATGCGCCGCGTTCTTTTGCAAGCGCATTGGATGCAGTAAGCGTGTGGAATCGAATAAACTCCATGACATGTCCAGCGCAATCAATGCCTTCTCGACTTCCATAGCGCACGCCAATGGCGTACAGCATATCAGCAAGTCCCATGATAGAAACACCAATACGACGATTGCGCTTTGCTGCCTCTTCAAGCGCGGGAACGGCTGACACATATTTGTTTGTGTCCACAACGTCATCAAGCCATCGCACAGTATACTGCACCGTTTCTGCTAATTTTTGCCAATCAATTCTGTACGGAAAAAGCCCTTTTTTCTTTGTATCCTCAATCACATGCTCTGCTAAGTTGATCGATGCCATACAGCAGTTTTCATACGGCATAAGGTATTGTTCACCGCAATTGTGTACGACAAATCCATCAGCAATAAAACTATGTTGTATTGGTTCAGTAAGATCATATACATTCTGCTTACCCATTGGGGTGATTGAGATAATGCAGTCTTCAAAATGCTGTCTATAGCTCCCTTTTTTCATATGAGCAATGTGAAGATTTAGCTTGTGTTGTTTTGTAGATAAAACAAAGCCAATGTGTTCAGCAAAAATATTTCTTCCATTCGCATCAATAATGAGCTCATATTGAGTTGATGTTTTATATATCTTTGCATTTCCTTTTGAATCAGGGAGATATGTTTCCCCGCTTTTTCTTCGCAAATAAATACTTGAGATAATTCCAAAATTTATTAATATCTTTTGCACATCTTGAAGTAATAGCTGTGATGAACTTGCAAGACGAATACTACATGATTTTTTCTCTTCAGAAATTTGTACAGAACCATCAGCACTAAACAATCCTTGGAGAAAACCGATGACGGCTTCTTTTGGTGCGCTGAAAATCGATTCCGGGACTCGTTTAAACGCTGATTTCACATCTAAAATTCCCAACGTAGTAAAAAACTCCGCAACAGATTTCCCAAATGTAAGTTGAAGCGCTCTTGTTCTCTTACTAAGACACCCTCTTGAAAACCACCGACTCATATATGCAGAGATGTGTTCCAACCCCTCAACCCCTTCTTCATCTTTTCCAAATGTAAATCCAATAGAGGTCGTACTTTTTCTCGTTATCCAACCATCACCAACAAGCCATCCCATAACAACCCCAAGCTCTCTTGACCACATTGTTGGGGCGTTTAGTAATTTTTTTTCATACGATTGCGATAGGATAAATCCGCCAGCGCCCATCGTTTGTGATGAATAACTATGCTCATACAATGAATAATTTGGCAACACATATTCTTGACTCCACATGCCCTCCCCTGATTGCAGACACACAGTATCACCAATAGTAAGCGTATGAAGTTCTTTAAATCCTGAATGAGTATAAAACTCATGGTTTGCTGTTGCCGTAACTCTATATCCTTTTGATGTTACAATTTCAAACACTTCTTTATTTTTTCCTGTACAAAAAACGTTTGATGAACGTACTATTGAAATTCCATCAGTTTTGTTTGTCACTCTAGAATCAGCTGGAATGTTCAACTCTTTCAAAGGTAAGTTTGCAAGATCATCCATTCTTAATAGTCCATACTCTGTGGCAACTCGAGTACTCCCAACAAAACATGGGTTCGTCGCCTCCAAATCCCCTTGCGACGGGGTTGGATTTTCTCTATTTGCAGCATCTAAATACAGCACACCCGGCTCACCATTGTTATGCGCAAAGTGCACAATTTCATGGAAAAGTTCGCGTGCTTTTACACGCTCCCACACTTCGCCATTGCGAGGATTGATGAGAGGAAAATCGGTATCTTTTTCAACCGCTTCCATAAACGCATCAGTAATGCCAACAGAGATATTGAAATGCTCAATGACACCCTCGCGCTCTTTGCAGTGAATAAAGTCGCGGATATCAGGGTGGTGCACCGGCAACACTGCCATACACGCTGAGCGTCGCCCACCACCTTGTCCAATCACCCAAAACGCCGTGTCATATACCTTCAAGAACGAAACAACTCCAGTCGCCTTTCCTTTTGATGAGCCAATCGAGTCACCTTTTGGGCGAATACGGCCAAATGAAAAGCCAACCCCTCCGCCAGATTGTAAAACCAACACGGCATCGCGCAAAGTGTTAAATATGCCATCTGACACTCTCCCCATATCGTCTTTAATAGGCAGCACAAAACAGTTCGCAAGTTGTCCCCACCCTGTCCCAGCATTTGCCAAAGTTCGTCCATTGGGCATAAACCGAAAATCGCTCAATAACTCAAAAAAAATCTTCTCAATTTCTTGTGGAGTTGAGCCATCTCTGTAGTTGTGTTCTGCTTGCGCTACCACTCGCGCGGTGCGTGCTAAAATGTCTTTGACGGTTTCTTTAGGATGACCTTGATCGTCACGAAGCGCGTACCTGTTCATCATCACTTCTTGCGCATTTGGTGTCAGCTTTTTCATGACTCTCCTTTTACACTTCCGGATTGTTGTAGTTTTGCTTGAAGTCGTGCTTCCCCAACTTCAAGTTTAAGTTTTCGAATTTCCTGTTCAAAATCCTCAATCGTTTGAAAGTCGCGATATACACTTGCAAAAAGCAAGTATGATACTGGGTCAACTTTTCGCAATCGATTCATCACCATTTTGCCAATCTCCCAACTTTTAATTTCTTTGGAGTCACGCAGTCGCAACTTACGCTCCACTTCTTCAATTAATGCCTCCACATCATCCATAGAAATAGGACGTTTCCACGTTGCCTTCATGAGCCCTTTTTTGATTTTTTCTCTATCAAACGGCTCATGCTCACCATTTTTCTTGATTACCGCAAGATCAACCCCCTCGACACGCTCATATGTCGTGAATCGTTTTTCACACTTCCCGCACTGTCGCCTGCGCCGAATTGTGCAGGTATCTGGCACCACACGACTTTCAAGGACGGCAGAATCTGGATAAGAACAATATGGACACTGCATATGTAGCGCACAGTACTATATGTAGCGTGCGGAATCTTAGTGAAACACTACATGTAGTGTTCGTCAATTACTCAGAATAGATCACAATGCATCACTATAAAAATACCAGATGTGTACGTATTCCAGCAATTTTTAAGGGAATTGTCGCAGTTTTTTCCATATCCATGCAACACAAACTGTGTTCAGTTTTGCGAAAAAGACGTACGCGAAAACCCGATCATGGTATCGTGTAGGCTCATGGTGTACCCAATGAGTTGGTCGCATTGCACCTTTTCGCTATCTGTCATTGTGGATTTCATTGCTTGTATGGATACAATATGCACGTCAATCGTATCCAACAAAAGTTTGAGGTCATATTGCGATACTTCCCCACCGCGTTCTTTTGTGCGTACAAGTTCTTCAGCAGCCCTTCCTAAATACACCTCAGCTTTTGTGAGCGTAGAAAGTGCGAGTTGATGTTCCTGGGTTGAATACACATCAAGTGCAGAAAGTAGTCTGTCGCGTGCAAGTTCAACCATAAGCCGAGATCGTTCACGAGATTCACGTGTTAATGTAAGTCGCACCCAATCGCGCACCATAAATAATGGATACGCCGGATGCCCAGGAACAATGCGTTTTTCTATGAGCTTTGCAAGTGGTCGCTCATCTTTCACATCAATGTCGTTCTTGCCATTTTGTATCACAAATGAACGAAGCGACATCATCAACACAAACACACCAAATAACAGTGCGAGCGCCGAAGCGCCCATATACCCAACCGTGAGTGAAGATTTTTGATTATTTTGTCCCATACGTCATCAACACCATTCCCCATAGTGCATGCGAAATTGTCACTGCATACACACTTTTTGTTCGCATAAAAAGAATCGCCTGCCCCACTGCAAACAGCGCAAGAAGTGATAGTTGTGCAACAGTAAGAGAAGTAAAACCCGTCAACATAATACGCAGTGGAGCGTGGAATACAAGAAACACCAACACTGCGCCAATGAGCGCTGGAATTTCTGGGAGATGATACTCGTCTTGTAATGCGTTCATCATAAATCCAAAGAAAAAAACGCTCTCCCACCAAGCCGTCATCATAGCAAGGAAAAACTGAAACCAAAACGCACTGGAACTAAACAACATACTAGGCTCAACATGTGTTCCACCGGTAAGTGAGCGCGCAACACCAACAAATCCATATATACCACCCACAAGTAAACCTAGATACAATCCTGGCCAAAATCGGGATGACGCAATCCCAAGTTTTTCAGCACCACGAATCGCAGAACGCGCATACACAATAGACGGGATGCCAAACACAATACCTTTAGCAATAATTTCATCAAACCATTCTGGAAATAACGCGAGTTGACGATACATCGCCCACACAATAAAAAGACCAACAATTTGAAAGAGTAAAGGTACTCGAGTGCGACTATTGGAGGGCTTTGAGAACCGTTTCAAGTGTTTGCTCCCTTGAGTGTGAATACGTGTCTATGACTACATCGTAGAGTGATGGAAGCCAAAAATCAATTGGATCTGAAGGTTGTACAAGACCACGCGCAACCACCCATTCATTCCATTCCTTTGCGTACATACGTGACCATTTCTCAAGATTTTTTTGCTTACGCTCCATGACATGTTTTTTTGCATCTTCGATGCTAATATCATCACGATTTACAATGCGATCAATACGCACCGCGTCATCACTGCATATCATGAGAACTTTCAATGTCCCATCAACTCCTTGTGCCATAAATCCAGAAAGCCACGACTCCAAAATCCAGTGCGACTCTGTTTCTAGGCGTTTGCGCATCCCATAATCCACTTCTCGATCAAAATCTTCGTTGTACACCGTTGCATCATGATGAAATTTGTTTGTTGTTGCGTCAAACAACCCCTTTTCTGCAGCGTGCAAGCGCATAAACTCTCCGCCAGAAAATCCTTGCCAATCTTTGAGGTGTTCTTTTAAAAGCCTTAAGAGGGTTGTTGATCCATTTCCAGGAAGTCCAGAGATTGTCACATTCTTGTACGCCATATTCATTCCCTTTCTTTGGTAGAATAGTATTCTATCTATGCTTCGACTTCGTCGCAAGATGAGTACGTTTCTTCACATTGTACGCGTATGGATTCATCACCATCCACGCGCATCCTTTGGTATTGGAATAACATGCGTTTTTATTCCGTTCCTCGTGTATATTGTTGCCGATATTCCATCTCCTACAAAACTCGCTGATGCACAAGCATTTGGGTTGAGTACTAAAATTTTTGATCGCAATGGAGAGTTGTTGTATGAAATTTATACAGATAAAAATCGTACCCCCGTCAAACTTTCTGATCTTCCTCCCTATGTGTACCAAGCTTCCATCGCCATAGAAGACAAAGATTTTTATCATCATTTTGGATTTGATGCATCAGGAATGCTGCGTGCAATAAAAAACACTATTTTTAAACAACAACTGCAAGGTGGGTCAACGATTACACAGCAATTAGTAAAAACCGCTCTCCTTACCCGAGAACGCACACTTATTCGAAAAATTAAAGAGGCTTTTTTGGCCATTGCAGTTGAGGTGATGTACTCAAAAAACAACATCCTTGAAATGTACTTAAACCACATTCCATACGGTGGAACATCATACGGTATTGAGGCTGCAGCAAAAATGTACCTTAATAAACACGCAAAGGACTTAACACTTGCAGAAGCCGCATACTTAGCGGGGCTTCCTCAATCTCCCTCAAGATACTCTCCATTTGGCGTCAATCCTGACCTCGCAAAATCAAGACAAAAAGATGTGTTGCGTCGCATGGTTGAGGATAAATACATTACAAAAGAAGCCGCTGCACAAGCTGAAAAAGAAGAAATCAAATTTGTGACATCAAAAATTGATATTAAAGCCCCACATTTTGTGTTTTTTATACGCGATATTCTTGAGCAAAAATATGGTGAGAGTGTAGTTGCCAGAGGAGGGTTGCGCGTATACACCACACTCGATCTTCGTATTCAAACCGATGCGCAAGCATCGCTCTCAGCAGAAATTAACAAACTCACACGATACAAAGTTGGTAATGGAGCCGCCATGGTTACAAAACCAAATACTGGTGAGATTCTTGCTATGATTGGCTCAAGAAATTATTTTGATGCAACACACGATGGACAAGTCAATGTTGCCATTCGACAGCGTCAACCAGGAAGCTCTGTCAAACCACTTAATGTCGTCACAGCGTTTCAGCTTAAACGACTTACATCAGCTTCTATGATTTTAGATATTCCAACATGTTTTAAGGTTGGCGGACAAAAACCATATTGTCCACGCAACTATGATGGTCAATTCCATGGTCCAGTACAAACGCGATTCTTTTTAGGAAACTCATACAACGTTCCTGAAATTAAAACAATTTCACTCAATACGCTTGAATCATTTATTGCTACCGCATCTGCTATGGGAATTACCTCATGGAAAGATCCCTCACAATATGGACTTTCACTTACGCTTGGCGGCGGTGAGGTCACCATGTATGACATGACACAAGCATTTGGAACGCTTGCAAATCAAGGCGTGCGCGTTCCTTTGCAGTCCATTTTACGCATTGAGGATTTTCAAGGAAATGTGCTTGAGGAATATAAAGCAGATAACGTCAAAGAAGAGCTTGCGCGCATGACAAAAAATCAAGATATACAGTCTTCACAATCACTCGTACGCGTCCTCAATAGAGAGCCCACATATCTTGTTTCACACATCTTGCTTGACAATAACGCGCGCATTGGTGCATTTGGACCAAGTTCAAAACTCAACATTCCAAATCAAGTTGTCAGCGTAAAAACTGGAACAACAAATGACCTCCGCGACAACTGGACCATTGGATACACACCAGAGTTTTTAACCGCCGTATGGGTGGGAAATAATGATGCAACCCCAATGAATCCCTACTTAGTTTCTGGCGTCACTGGTGCCGCCCCCATATGGAATGCAATCATGTCAAAAGTACTAAAAGGACACAAACCAATTTGGCCAGACAAGCCAGAAGATGTTGTTGATAAAGAAATATGTGCTATTTCAGGTCTTCTTCCCAATCCTGAATCACCTTGTCAAACACGCATAGAATATTTTTGGAAAGGAACTGAACCAACAGAACTTGACGCACCTCCAAGAGACACATGGATTGTTCCATCCAAAGGTCTTCCTCCGGTAGAAGGAGATTCTATGGATGGTCTTATTCTTGAAAAACATCTTCTTCTTTCCGACCCATTTACAAAAGATTACTGTGTTGATTGTGTTCGTCCTGTAGATGATAAAGGGAATATTCAATACGAACAACACATTGTCGATCTCCAAGATTTTTATGCACACTTTGATGAACGACCATCTCCAAAACCATCAGCACAATAGTATGACCCAAGAACCACACAACATAGTCGAGTCATTTCATGCAAAAATAACTCATCTTGGCGCACTTCTTCTGATAAGTGTTGGGACAATACTCCTTGTATTTGGATACAATGTACTTCAAGAAAAACTGCGCCTTCCACTCCTTGTGCCTGTAGACGAACAATGGTTCTCTCAACTTTCTACACTTCCACAAATATTTCTTCAGCCAAAAAAAGTTCCATCGTTACAGAAAAAAATTGTGTATGGATTTCTCCCCTACTGGACAGCAAAAGACGTTGTTATTCATCCCGAACTTACTCACTTAGGATATTTTGGTCTCCCTATAGATAAAAACGGGAACTTTATCGATTCTAGTGATGATGGTGCAATGGGGTGGCGTACGTATCATGCTACTTCCATAGAGAATGTTCGACAACAAACACAACACTCTAACCAAAAGTTTGAGGTACTCATTACCATGATGGATGCTGATGATATTACATCATTTTTGCTCAACAATGCCGCACAAGAAACATTCATCAAAAATATGAAACAGTTTCTTAAAAGCCAACCTGTTGATGGCATGAATATTGACATTGAGTATGCGGGGACATACGACTCCTCGCTTCGCGATGCATACACCACACTCATCAAAAACCTCTCCACACAACTCAAGCGCTTTGATCCAAGTTTACATATTTCTATCGATGTGTTTGCGGATAGCGCACTCAAACAACGTATTTGGGATATCCCAGCACTTGCTCCTCATGTTGATCATATTGTCATTATGACCTATGATTTTTTCAGAAGCTCCTCTCCTCAATCTGGTCCTGTTGCCCCCATATTTGGGAGTGAGAAAAATCGATGGGATGTAGACATTGTAAAAACACTCAAGCCGTTCTTTGACCAAGTTCCTTCCGAAAAACTCGTACTCGGCATTCCGTTTTATGGCTACGAATGGCAAACCATTTCGGATAAGCCTGGAGCAAATACCTATCCAAAAACAGGGGGACTCGCAACATATAAACGCGTGCAAAAACTCCTTCAAGAGAAAAAGGCAAAAAATCTTACTGAAAGATGGGATCAAGACGCCCTTTCACCGTATATCACCTACGAAGAGGATGGAAAGATCCAAACGATTTACTACGAAAATAGCCGATCATTGTCATACAAACTTGATCTCGTTAATGAAACAAACATGGGAGGCATTGCTATTTGGGCATTGGGATATGAAGGGCAATCGCGTGAACTATGGGACATCATTCATTCAAAAATTCCTCAAGATAAGAAATAAACTCACTGTTGTATCAAGATATTCTTCTTGCTAGAATCGCGGCACATGAGAAAATCCAGATCAGTGCAACAACCATCATCGTTCATTTCCACCATACGCAATAGTGTTGTGATAGTTTTACGCACTCTTGGAAAACCACTGTATTACACCGTAGTATTTGGGATATTTGTTTTTCCACTACTCTTTTTTGTTATCACACTTCCCTCTGCAACACAAAGGCTTCATTCTTTTATTGTACAAAGATACGCCCCACTTCTTCGTAAAACAACATCTCTACAAAAACAAAACTCCTACCTTCTTGCGCTCCAAAGCTTATCCACAGGAACCATTGGCGCTGTTGTCTTGGGTTTTCTTGGAGTCATATTTTATTTTACAATCCTCAAAGATCTCCCATCACCAAGAGAGCTTGTCACACGCGACCAAATTGTAACCACAAAAATTTACGATAAAAACGGTAATATTTTGTACAAAATTTATAAAGATGAAAATCGTACACTCGTTCCACTCTCGTCTATCCCTTCATCGCTCAAGCATGCAACCATTGCTATTGAGGATAAAGATTTTTATCGACACAGTGGTTTTTCTCTTTCCGGAATTGCGCGTGCAGTAAAAGCAAACATTGAACGCAAAAAAATTCAGGGGGGATCAACAATCACACAACAACTCGTAAAAAATACACTCCTCACACCAGAAAAAACAATGCAAAGAAAAATACGTGAGATTGTGCTTGCCATGATGGTGGAGGCCACACTTACGAAAGACGAAATTTTAGAGATGTATTTTAATGAAGTGTCATTTGGAGGATCTGTCTATGGTGTAGAGGAAGCAAGCAGGCGATACTTTAACAAAAGCGTACGAGATCTTACACTTGCCGAAGCGGCATATTTAGCCGGTCTTCCTCAGGCACCAAGTGCTTACTCCCCGTTTGGACCAACACCAGAATATGGGTTCCAACGCCAACACCAAGTGCTTGAGCGCATGGTTGAAGATGGGTATATCACCGAATATGAAGCAGCAACTGCGCAGGAACAAAAACTCACGTTTCAACCAGACTTAAATAACATTCAGGCACCACATTTTGTGATGTATATTCGCGATCTTCTAGCAAAACAGTTTGGAGAAGAAGTTGTGGCGCAAGGAGGACTTGAAGTTGTTACCACACTCGATCTTTCCGCTCAAAAACTTGCACAACAAGCGGTAGAAAAAGAGCTCGCGCGCCTCTCACGCATGAATGTGACGAATGGCGCTGCAATGGTAACAAACCCAAATACTGGTGAGGTGCTTGCTATGGTTGGAAGTCGAGATTATTTTGACGTCGAGCATGATGGACAAGTTAACGTCACCCTTCGACAGCGTCAGCCGGGAAGCTCCATTAAACCACTTACCTATGCTGTTGCATTTCAAAAAGGAATGACGCCCACAAGTGTTGTTGAAGACGCTCCTATTACATATAAATCTATAGGGTCACCCCCCTACACACCAAAAAATTACGACGGTAATTATCACGGCAAAGTAACCATCAGAACCGCGCTCGCAAGTTCATATAACATTCCAGCAGTAAAAACGCTCGCTATGGTTGGGCTTCCTGCGGTTATTCAACAAGGAAGGCTTATGGGTATTACTACTTGGGGAGAAGATCAAGCGTCGCGTTTTGGACTTTCACTTACTCTAGGTGGCGGCGAGGTCATCATGGCCGATATGGCAAAGCTCTATGGAACATTTGCCACCGGAGGAATAACCATCCCACTCAATCCAATTATCTCTATCAAAAATTACAAAGGCGAACAGCTGTACATGAACCCATGCATAAAAGACTCACAGCAGTGCAAAGGAACACGTACACTTGATCCACGTATTGCGTATCAAATCACTGATATTCTGATGGATAACAATGCACGAAGCAGTGCGTTTGGAGCACACTCCGTTCTCAACATTCCCAAGCATCAAGTTGCAGTCAAAACAGGAACAACAAACAGTCTCCGAGACAACTGGACTTTAGGGTATACATCAAGTCGACTTGTTGCAACTTGGGTAGGAAATAATGACAACTCCCCTATGAGTCGAGTTGCTTCTGGTATTACCGGAGCTTCCCCTATTTGGAATACCATTATGAAGGGGTTGTTAGACGATACCAATCCACATACATTTGCCTCCCCATCAGGATTTATAAAGGTTCGCGTGTGTGCACAAACAGGAACGCTCTCATGCAAAGCGTGTCCTTCATCACGCGATGAGTTTTTTATTCCTGGAACAGAACCAAAAACATACTGTACCGATGAAATGTTTGCGCCGAAAGATCCAAACGCAACACCCACTCCAACATCAAACAGTCGCGATCAACTTCTTCAAGGAGTTACAACACAATAAAAATTACCAAGGATTGTTGCTATATTGCCAAGAAATGTACCCAAAAAAGAGGGTGAGGAAAAAAAGCAAAAGTGTTATCCACCGACCACGTTTTGCCTTCTCTTCTGGCTGAACAAGTATGCGTCGAGCCTTGGGTTTGGAGTCAATCTCTGCTTCTTTTTTCTGTTTCGCCATTATGCTCCATATTATGCACCAAGCGATTTTGCGTGATCAACAATAAGTTCAACAACTTCCTCTATTTCTAAATTTGTACTATCCAGTACCCAAGCAGTTTTTTCAATGTGAAGAGGGTCGACAGAGCGTTCCATGTCACGCTTATCTCGTTCAACAGTATCTTTATACACTTGATCAAATGTGGTATCCGTTCCGCGCGCAAGCAATTCTTGATATCTTCGTTTCGCACGTGTTTCAAGCGATGCATCAAGATAGATTTTAAGTTGTGCATCTGGAAGTACGCGAAATGTTATGTCACGCCCTTCCATCACCACGCTTGTTTGTGTTGCAATCTCTTGTTGTTTTTTCACAAGTTCTTTGCGAACTAATGCATATTGCGCAACAATTGATGCCCCCGCGCTGCTTTCGTCAGTGCGAATCGCCCAAGAAACATCTTTGTCATCCAACAGAACAGTAATTTGGCGCCCATCTTTTTCATCGTCTTTTGGCGTACGAAGCATCATGGAGTGCTGAGCAACAAGTTCGGCGACAGCAGGCTCATTATTAAGATCTACTCCGTGTTCGCGCGCAAGCAATCCAGTCGCCCTATACATTGCGCCTGTATCAACATACAAAAATCCAAGCCTATGTGCCACAAGCTTTGCGACCGTACCCTTTCCGGCCGCAACAGGACCATCGATGGCGATTTGAAACGACATGGATTATCTCTTCTTCTTTTTTGCTGGCTTTGATGATGTTTTGGTCATCCTACAACTCTCACATGTTCCGGATAGACCAACAAGACCCACAATAACCAATACAATTGGCCAAAATTTCCACATCACCATAGGAAGAATACCCATGTTGATCATCATCACAAGTGTGCCAATAAAAATAAGTGTGAGTGGCCAAAAAAGCTTGTGATTATATCCGCAGTTCTCGCACATAAACCCTCCTTATGCCCTCATTTTCACATATTAAATCACGGGCAGATTGTGTTCTGTGGATCAGTGTAGCACAAAATTGTTAAGTCAATGAATTTCCCCGCGGCAAAGCCGGCGGGGAAAATCAAGTTATAGGTAGGGCTATGTGAAAACACAGGGATAGATTAACGACAAATTTACGAGAAAAATAAATGATTTAGTAAACCTGTCTCTGATAACATAAACGCCTTACAAACATGACTGGCTCACCAATCAAACAGAGCGTAAACACCCCACCCTCATCACACATCAAGTATAGAGCAAATGAAAATTGTTAGAATTTTGTAAGAATTGGGGTATATGCTTGGGGAAGATGAAGCTCAATTCATCCTCAACTCGGCAATCAATTACTATCTGCAATGATATTGCGCAAGTATTTCTCGGCTCTCTTGTCGTTCAAGGTTTTATAGAAAAAAGAAGCCTCTTCATGATAGTATTTAGTCTATTGATATGTCTACTTCTATGGAGACTCGCATATATGTTTAGCAATCTATCAGAAAGGATTTCATCATGACAATTTGGCCATCTGCAGATGATATTGCAATGCTTCTCGCTTACCTTGTGGCTACACTCTATATACTGGCAATGTCCATACTGCTTCTCACAACGAAGAAGAAATAACTCTACGTCCCCTCTTGCCAACTTGAAAGGTATTTCTCTTGTTCTTTGGTAAGTGTGTCGATAGAAACTCCAAGCGATTTAAGCTTCAGGCGTGCAATTTCTTGATCCATTTCTGGTGAAATGGTGTACACCTTTGGCTCAAGTTTGCCTTGATTCCTAATGAAAAACTCGACAGCAAGCGCTTGGTTTGCGAACGACATATCCATCACCTCTGCCGGATGACCTTCTGCCGCAGCCAAGTTTACCAATCGACCCTGTGCAATCACAAGCACAGCTTTCTTTCCCAACATGTACTCCTCAACTTGCGGACGAACCGTGCGATGCGACGCCGCCTTTTTCTCCAATGTTTCCAGATCAATTTCAACATTGAAGTGTCCAGAGTTTGAAACAATTGCACCATGCTTCATGGATTGCATGTGCGAGAACGAGATCACGTGCTTGTTTCCTGTTACGGTGATAAAAATATCACCAATCTTTGCAGCAGATGTCATCGACATCACTTGGTAACCGTCCATGACAGCTTCAAGCGCTTTGGTTGAATCAATCTCACACACAATCACTTGCGCTCCCATGCCGCGTGCACGCGACGCAACACCGCGTCCGCACCATCCATACCCCACCACCACAACATTTTTTCCTGCAAGCAAGATATTTGTTGCACGAATAATGCCATCGAGCGTAGACTGTCCTGTGCCATATCTGTTATCAAACATGTGTTTGGTGTTACTTTCGTTCACCGCAAACACCGGAATTTTGAGCGCGTTGTCTCGTGCCATGGCGTGCAATCGAATCACGCCTGTGGTTGTTTCTTCACTTGAACCCAACACCTCTGGCAATTGTTTTACGCGAGTTTTATGCAACAACGACACAAGATCTGCCCCGTCATCCATCGTAATTTGTGGATGGTTATCCAACACAGCATTCAAATGTTTGTAGTACGTTTTTGTGTCTTCCCCCTTGATTGCATATGTTTCGATTCCATACTCCTTCACCAATGCAGCCGCCACATCATCTTGCGTAGAAAGTGGATTGCTTGCACACAAACTGATGTTTGCGCCACCCTGTTTGAGCGCAATCATAAGGTTCGCGGTCTCTGCAGTTACATGCAAACATGCACCAAGTGTGTACCCCTTGAGTGCTTGCGTTTTTGTAAAGCGCTCGCCAATCATTTTGAGTACCGGCATCGCCTTGCCTGCCCACTCGATTTTTAAACGACCTTGTTTTGCAAGTGATACGTCTTTCACATCGTACTGCACAGACTTTGCCATATATTCCCTTCCATGTATTTCTTTGAATCGTCAAGCAAAAGTGTATGGCAGTTTGGTGAAAAATGCAATGGAAAATTGTATCGATGATTAGATGGTTGCCAACTACAAGGCCAATGTTTCTTGAAAGTTCTCCTTATACCTTGCACAAAATTCTTTTTGCGTATAGGTGTGCGTCATGGTTCCATACATTTCCACCGTGTAAACCGATGCCACCGCTCCCATGCGTCCACACGTTTGTGGATCATATCCGCGCAAATATCCCGCTAAAAATCCGCCGCGATACGCATCTCCTGCGCCCGTAGGATCGGAAACATCTTTAGGATGTGCAACCGCTATTTCTATGCGTTTTCCATTTGTTTCAATGACCGATCCTTTTGCGCCAAGCGTGGTGATGAGCATGGGAGTTATGGCAAGAAGTTGCGCATGTGAAAGGCTAAGTTTTTGCTCGACCAAAGCAATCTCATAATCGTTGCCAATAAAAATCGCCGAGCCCTCGATTCCCTCTTTCAACACTTCAGGGCTAAAATCGCCAATTTGAAATGCTGGGTCATACATGTATGGAATATGATGCGCGCGACATTCCTTCACATACTTCTTCATCGCCTCAGGGTCTGTGGGAGATATCATCACAAGATCAGTTTTTTCGTTTCCAAGAATGGAAAGGTCTTGTGCATACTTCAACGCACCTTTGTAAAACGAGCCAATTTGATTGTCTTCTTGGTCGGTCACGACAAAATAACTTCCCGTTGCCACATCTTCATGCGTCACAATACCGTCTGTGCGCACGCCAGCTTTTTTAAGAAATGATAAATAAGGATCAAAATCATTTCCTGCAGGCGCAATAATGTGAGGTTCCATTCCTAAAAGACGCAAAGAGTACGCAATGTTTCCTGCGGTACCGCCAAACTGTTTCTTAAGTGAATCGACCAAAAAACCTAACGAGATTTTGTGCACCTTATCGTTCATGATGCGATCCGCAAACTTGCCAGAAAAATCCATGATGTAATCAAACCCAAGACTCCCAGTGACAACAATGTGTGGCAATAATTTTTTCATACCAATGATTTCCTCATACTAGCGAGGTGAGCAGTCCCGTTTTTGCACCCATGTGTTGAATAACCGATAAAGATTCTGCAAGTCCATACTGTATGCATGCCTCAAGTGGTTGACGTCCAAACAGTCCTGCAATAACTCCGGTAGCAAATGCATCACCCGCACCGGTTTCCTGCACAACACCCTGCTGTTTTGCCTCAAAGTGCATGGTTTGACCATTGTGCATGTATTTTCCACCACGCTTGCCGTCTGTCACAATCACACATGTTGGTCCCTCAAAAACAAGGTCGCCATTCCACACATCATCAGTCTGCTCTTTCTTTGTCATCACACCAAACTCTTCACGATTGAGAAACAGCACATCCACCGCACTCCAGTTGGGTTGTAACTCTCCAGATGCAATGCGCTGAATTTCCCAGTTCCCTGGATTCCAACTCAGCTGCACTTGATGCTCCGCACACCATTCGATTGTTTTCTGGATGAGATCAGCATTTTGTACTGATGAAAGGTGTATCCACTTTGTGGAAAGCGTGTTCCAAGAGATATCGCTTACCGAAAGCAAACTTGCCGCGCCCCTGTGTACAAGGGCAGTGCGCGCGCCATCTTTGGAGATCAATAAACCAGCTATACCCGTTTCCTCAGCACGTTCCTGCACCAGAAGATCTACAGACACTCCTTCTTTTTGAAGATCGGCGACTATGGCAGATCCAGCAACATCTTTGCCAATCTCAGCCACACACGCAACGCGCAAACCCAAACGAGCAAGACCAACTGCTACGTTTGTAGCAGCACCACCGCTTGCGATCATCGCCTGCTCGATATCTACCTTTTCGTTGTATCGTTCACACAATGCTAAACCACCATTTTGTTCAATCAATTGGAATTGTGATGATTGAAAAAACACGTCAAGAACGGCCGCGCCTATAGTGACAACATCAAACATGTTCACCTCTTTTCTTCTGACACACCGCACATTCAGAATGATCAATGTTTCCTATTTCCTCATCAAATGCCCAAAGTGCAGCAAGAGCTTCTTCTGGATTTGATACCACGCGCAACACTTCCATTTCATTCCCACGCATCATCATGTTTTTGGAAATTGCCTCGAGCACATTGTGCCAAAAATCGCCAAAAAGAATGAAAGGCTTGTGGTGACCGTAATACAACCGAGACATAACCCACGCCGTTCCAAATTCCGAGATTGTTCCGGTGCCACCATTGAAAATGATGTAGGCATCGGCATGTTCCATGAGTTTGAACATGCGCTCAATGTAGTTGCGCGTCACCACCTCTGTATCTGGAACATTGCCTACATATCGACCCTCAAAACCGGGAGCATCTTTTGGATAGAACGTCACAGAAAGCGTTTCGCCGCCAACAGAAGCCGCACCCTTTGTTGCCGCGTCCATCACACCTGGTCCACCACCATCAACAATTGTTAAACCCTGCTTTGCCACAAGTTGCGCGGTGTGAAATGCATCTTGGTAAAGTTGCGTTTCTGGTTCACAGTCCGCATACCCAAAAAATGCAACATGTTTAATACGACGCATCAACTGATATCTGGATTCCTGACTTGTATTTGATGTTTCATGAACAACGCGCTTTGCGCCGCTATGCATTGTGTCGTGTTGTGGATGCAAAAATGCGTGTGGATCTGCTACATGCTGATCTGTTGTGTGTGCAGCTGAACTTTGCGAATCGTTTGAATTACTCATGCAGTCAGTATACGAGCTTTCTGATGGATTCTGCAACGTTTTGTGGCGTTAGATATTCCTGTTGCCACAAATAACTGCCTGCAACAACATGCGTTGCACCTGCTTTTTCAATCTGCTTGATATTGTCTGGATTCACTCCCCCATCTACCCACAACTCACACGTAGGATTATGGAGTTCGATCATTTCATGAAGAAGTGTGATTTTCGGAAGCGCTGTTTTTTGAAACGGCTGGCCTTGGAAACCACACGCAACACCCATCACTTGCCCCGCGTTAAGCTGTTTGAAGATATCTGGAGGTATTTCCTCAATTGGTGTGTGCAGATCAAGGGAAAGGCCAACATTCCATCCAAAACTTTTGACGTGGTCAATAAAATCCTGCTGCGATGGCATGCGCTCAATTTGCGCTGTAATTGTTCGTAAGTTGGGCACAGATTCGCACTCAATGACATCGTTGATAGGATCAACAGTTTGAAGATGGATGTCAATTTGCAGGCCTTTTGGATCGATCTGCTCCAGATCTATGGGGAAAACGGTCACGTTATCCGCAAACTCGCCATCCAAAACGTCAATCTGCACACCTTGAACTTTTCCTGCAACAAGATCGATCTGCTTCTGGACAGTATCGATGGAATCAGTGAGAATGGTGGGGAAAAGTGTTAACATAACATGTAATATACGAATATCTCTACACATAGACTATGTCTCCGTTGCCTAAATTACAATCATCAGAAGCATCGCAAATAATTATTGATGTTGAACCTATTTATGCCGGCACACAAATAGATTTTGTCTCAAGTACAGGAGATTCACAGTCTATTTTTTTCCCTGATCACTGTTCTCAAACAATTGCAATCCCACTTGTGTTATCAAAGCTTGAGAGAGAAAAACCTGGATCAAAATGGGATTGGAGACACAAATACAGGACAGAGTATGGCAAAAAAGATCTCAATGATAAATCTTCGTATGATTTATTATCTGGAACACATTGGCTCTATTCATCAGAATAAAAATCATTTTTCTCATCCCACCATTCCCACTCTTCTCACAAATCTCTCTTCGTGATGAAACTCTGTGCGCAAAAATGCATCCACAATATGCTGCGCGTCCCCTTCTGATGTCCACTGCGCAGCAAGCGTAAGCACATTTGCGTTGTTGTTTGTTCGCGCATGCTCGGCCTGTTCAACACTCATACACTCAACTGCTCGAATACCAGTGTGTCTGTTTGCAGCAATCGTCATCCCACCGCCACTTCGGCAAATGAGAATGCCAAAAGACATCGCATCAGACTTCACTTTTTCGGACACCGCATTTGCGTATACCGGAAAGTCATCATCTGGCACAAGTGACTGCGCACCACAATCCTCCATGCTGTATTTGGCTTGTGCCAAATATGCTTTGAGTTTTTCTTTGAGCTCGAATCCGCCATGATCTGCGCCAAGATAAATCGTCATTCTACTCCTCAACAATCAGTGTACCTTCCATACCCATTTGTCTATGTTGACCAACAGAACAATAAAACGCATATTTGCCTGGCTTATCTGTTGGAATCATCACCATTTCTGATGCATCATCCTTCAACTTTGAGGTGCGAACATTCAACTCATCAATCACAAAATCATGAAGACCTTCCATGCTCGTAAAGTTCACCGCCACAGACTCGCCCTTTTTGACGCGAATCTCTTTTTGGTTGTATGTAAAACTTTTTCCAATCACCTCAACAACTCGATCGGCTTTTACTTCTTTCTTTTGCTCGACTTGAGTTGACGGCGATGTTTGCGACTGTTGTGCTGGTGGAGTTGGATATTGAGTTTGCTGCTGCGATTGCTTTGCTGGCAGCAATGCACATCCTGCAAAAAACAAACTAGAAAGTGCGATCAAGGAAAGTTTTTTCATGAGACCTCCGCATAACTTTATAAAATATGGTAACACAAAGGATTGGGAGAGTTATATGGAAAATATCATTACTTACACTGTCACACGCGCATCAGTTAAAGCATTCATTATTGCGTGTGAAGAAGCCCCAAATCCATAAATCGTTCTGGGATGATCTGGAAGAGCAACATTTTCTTGGTGCATAGCAATGAGTTTATGTTCTTTCGTCAAAACACCACCACCACTTAATCCTCCAGTTGAATATATACTTCGGGTTGGTAACCGATAACACGCTCTTTTGTGATCCTGTTGCGCTCCCTGAAAAACAACATGAAACATTGTGTAACGTCCAAGATTGCAATCTGGGTACCCATACGCTGTACCACAGAGCACTGAAGAGGTTTCTGTTGTTACCATAATTGGTTGAGCACGATGTGCATGCGCGAGAATTAATATGATGAGATCATTACAAATATTTGGAGGAGAAACTATATATTCAGCAACAGGTATACGATGAGATATTCTATCTCCACTCACACTATATTCAGGTTGAAGGTGCTTGCTTTGTACTTGATGTTCACACGCTATTGCAATATACGATCCAAGCAATACTGCCGTACCAACTTGAAACTCATTATCAAATAGCTTTATTATTCCAGAAACCCTCTCTTCAAACATATGGCAATTTTATACCATACATCAAGTATTTCTATAATCCCAGCCTCGCCCGAGTTTCTGGGTTCATCATATCCAGTACCCACGGAGGATCGAACGTCAATTCAACTGAAATATCTTGCAGCGGATCGATTCCAGGCAAGTCCGCCAACCCATCCTTAATCATTTGATCGAACATACCAGCAAGCGGACATCCTGGAGTGGTAAGTGTCATCAATACATGAATATGGATGCGCTCACCAGTCTCGGTTTGCACTGGAGCAAGTGACACATCATAAATCAACCCAAGATCCACGAGTCCAACCGCAAGTTCAGGATCAAGTATAGTATTGAGCTGTTCATAGACTTTTTCTTTTGTAAGCATGGGGTGCCTCAAAATAGTTTGCATGTTCGCTATTATACGCATTTTTAATGGGGATCCCCGGCGCCCAAGGGTACTGGCCACGCTTCGCTTGGCGGTGCGTTCCCATTTGTTTTACACTTTTGCAAAAGAAGGTTCCGGGAACTTCGTTTGGAACCCCCATTCAAACTCCCCCCAACAAAAAGCCCCGGTTTCCCGGGGCTTTGAATTCAAATCAAAAAAACGCTTATGCCTTCTTCAAGACTGGCATACCTGTGCGCTTTGTTTCCACAACAGTGTACCCCGCTGGTACAGCGTCAAGATTGCCATCGCGAACATCGCGAGCAAAGAAGTAAATCACTTGAACACGGCCATTCTTCAATGTTACCTTGCGGGTGTGCAAGTAGTAAGTTTGACCCTTTGCGTTCTTGTATGCGTATGCCATGATACCTCCTTTTGGTTTTTTATGGCTCTTTCTTTTCCATTCTATACACTCTCGAGGTTTACTTCAAGAGGATCTTTTTATTGAACTTTTATATCTCCTTCAAGCATTGTTTCTTCCATTTTTTCATCGTTCTTTGTCTCTTTTGAAACAACAATGGTGAAAGATGAAGGAAGATTCATTTTGGATGAATAATCCAAAACGTATCCGCCTTTGCTGTATCGCATGGCACCAAGTTTGGTTAATGTTCCTTGTGCATCTTTCATCCATGCCTGATACACTCCACGCGCAAGCACGGGAAGTTCTGCGACAACGGTCATTGAGGCTTTATCTTCTGACCAACGGACAACTCCATACCCTTCACCCACCCCCTTCAATTGAGCTGAACGATCTTTGTTCAATCCAAATTGCTTCAGCAATGATTCACCACGTTCGTCAACAGAAATACCTTCTGTGAGTACTGGTTGTGGCATGTTTGCCGTTTGGGAGTTCCACCATTTTATTCCAAGGTACACACCCAGGACAGAAACGATGATGATGGGCAGGAGATACATTTGATTTATCTTCATGTATACTCCTTTTTTTGCTATTTACTCAAAAATACACTTACTTGACAAGATTTTCAACTGTCTGTTGTAAATCAGAAATTTGAACACGTTGGCCATTCACGTAGAAACTCGGTGTCGATGACACGCCAAGCGCGTTTCCATCAGATATGTCTTGAAGTATACTTTTTTCAAATGTCTTAGACTGGAGTGACTGACGCATTAAGTCTCCAGGGATGTTGAGTTCCTCGGCTAACTGCACAAATCGATCAACAACCTCGTTTTCTTTGAGAGCACCCCACTCTTCTTGCGTTGCAAAAAGTTTGTCATGATATTCCCAATATTTGCCCACACTCCCTGCAGTTTCTGCTGCAAGCGCTGCTAATTGCGCGTATTGATGTTGAGGGAGTGGAAAGTTTCTATATACAAACTTTACTGTTTCTTTATTTGCGGATGTGAGCTGTTTTACCAAGGGCTGTGCTGCTTTACACGCAGGACATTGAAAATCGCTAAACTCAATAATGGTGACTTTAGGTTGGGCACTCCCTGTTGCGTTGCGCATATCTCCCTCTAATCGAGTTTGATTAAGGGGTTGTGCGGCTTTTTTACTGAAAATAAAAGAGACACCAAGAATAAGCGCAAACGTTCCTCCAAAAGTCAAAAGAAATAATGGAATGTTTTTCATAGATCTCCTTTTCGTGTTTTATGTAGAGTAGCCACGCTGATTATGCACTATTCTTAGGAGCAATGTGATGTGTGAGGAATGCTCGGGGCAGGGGCCCCGCTGCATGACGAGCGCATCACATTGCAACTATTGTGGCCACACCTGCTTACCCGTTTCCACGTCCGTTACCACAATTGCTGCGGTCGGACAACTTTGTGCAGCCAACAACTTTACATCATCCAATTCGTCTTCAGAAATCACAAATGCCTTTTGATCTTTGTCCAATCCAAAAACTTTTGGTGCTATCGCCACACATGATGCGGCTCCGATACACTTGTCACGCAGAACTTGGACTTTGTATTTTCCTGGCATTTTTTGTGCGCCGTCTATTGGTTTTGCTTGTTGCTGCGCTCCTTGTTGCACCGTTTGTTTACTATCATCTGTCATATGTCCTCCTCAATAAAATTTTTCGTGATGAATGTGTTCCTTGCTCACACCTTTCTCAAACAAAAGCGATTGTGTTGATTCTATTGCCACCTTGTTTCCACAAATATAGTATCCGCCATCTTTTGGAAGACCGTGGATACTCAAACAATCCGTTACATGTCCGCGACACAATGTCCACTCTTCTGTTGCCTGCGAAAGGACAGGATGAAACACAAAATTTGGAAATGCATCCATAAGTTCTTGAAACTCATCCAACCAACATAAATCATTTTCGTGTCGAAGGCCCCAATACAATGTCATGGGGCGTGTATCATGTTTGGATTGCAATTGATCAAAAATCATACTCCAAATTGGAGTAATACCCGAACCAGTCGCAATAAAAACAATGGACTTTTCTTGCATTCCAATCTCGGTTTCTGGCTGTACAAACGTAAATAGTCCAGCGGGAGCCATGAATGAAACCTCATCGCCCGGCTTTAAGTTTTCAAGGTATGTGCTTCCGGGGCCTGAAGGAGAAATATCAACCAATAACTCAATAGCGTGATTTATCGCTGGTGAAGATGCAATCGAATAGTTGCGTTTTTGCGCCATACCAGGGATAGAAAGAATAATGTACTGCCCTGCCTGAAATGCAATGCGCGACGGCTCAATGAGCTCCAAATGAAGTGTCCAAAACTTTTCTGTTTGAAGTCGTGATTCTGAAACGCGCGCGCGAAATGATTGAATCGGCATGCAAAAAAGTATACCAGATGAAATTTAATCTGTCGTTAGTTATTCTGAAGTTTTTTAATTTCTTCCAATTTATTTTCTATTTCTGATTCTGTTAGTTTTTCGCCCTTATATGGATATCCGCAACTTGTGCAAGATTGCCCATCAACTCTTGAGGTTCCACAAGCAATACATTCAAGTGCGTTTTGAATTTCTTGTTGAAGCACAATAACCCGCTTGTCTTCCTTTGCCTGTTGTTCTTTGTATTCTTGCTCAATGCCCCTACATACTCCACGGACAATTCCAGCAATTTTTGCTGGGAGATTGATTGTTGTTGTGGCGCGAGATAGCGCGTCTACTGTGGAGGATGCCGCTTCTATGGCATCACCAAGCATGCTTTCAAGCCCTGAGCCGCCTCTTTGAACTGACCTCGCCAAGCCAGCAACAGCTCCACCAAACCCAACTGCTTCTTCAAGAAGATCGAATCCTTGACCTGCAAGTTTTTCTGCATCAAGACCTTGGGTTTTAATTGTTGTCGATGTTTGACTAGTTCGAACCTCAATTGAACATAACTTCTCTCGTCCCTGATTAATAATAATCAGAGAACCACTTTCAAAAATACTTAAATCCTTCACCCCTCTACTAAGTCCCTGTTGGAGAGCGTCCTTTAATTGGCCTGCTTGAATTGACGCATGAAAAGTCATCTCTGCACCAGAAATGAGCTCTTTAAACTCTGCCGCACCAACACCAACAACAACTCCTGCTCCAACAAGCAGCTCATCTAAGCCATCAAGACTTATGCCTTCTATAGAAGTCTGTGGTAATTTAGGCATATTACGAACGGTAACTTTAGCTTGTATTTCTAAAGGAAGTTCTTTTTGAATTTTCTTATTCCAACTGGGATATTGTTCGTCATTTTGCGTTGCAAGATCAATAAGCGATTGAAACTTTTCAACGCTCCATCTTAATTTAATAAGAACGCTTCCCAACATCATCTCATTTGTTTGTTTAAGCACTTCAAGCACAATAACAGGAATTGTATTCTCTGAAGCTAAATCTTTAATAATTTGAGCAATTTGAATTTCGTTATACTCATCAAATTCAATTCTCTTACCATTATGTTCGATCGATTTTTTTGCCATATCCCTCCATCGGATATATGTCGTTTATAGTTCTTCAATCTTTATCGACGTTGTGTTCAATGTTCCACCTAAAAACTGCAAGTACTTTTCTGTTGTGGTAATGCGCTTATGCCCCACCAGCTGGCTCACATGCACAAGTGGCGTCCCGGCAGACAATTGTTCAACAATAAAAGTGTGACGAAGATCATTTACCTTTGCGCCGGTAATCCCAGCCAAACGGAAATATCGATCAATTGCAGATCGAATGTTGCGCACCAAAAATGGCTTACATGTTTTTGTGACAAATAATGTTTTCTCGCGTGTTTTTGGACGAATCGCAATGTATTCCTGCAGAACTCTGTGTGCGGCATTGTTCATAGGAACGGCGCGCACAACACCAGATTCTGGATCGTGAATCGTCATTGATTTTTTATCAAGATCCACCTCATCCATTTTCAATCCGGCAAGTTCGCTAATGCGCATACCTGTTTGAAGCAAAATCTCAACAATGGCTGATATGCGCTTGTCTCCTCTGCATGCATCGCGAAGCGCGCGATACTCAAGTTTTGTGAGAATTCTTGGCGCAGAAGTTTCATACTTTGGTTTATTTACTCTGGAGGCTGGATTTTTCTCCATTACTCCATTGTTGCGAAGATATGCAAAAAACGCCTTGAGCGAGTTGAGTTTGCGCACTACAGATTTGTTTGTGTATCGTTTTTCAGTAAGATCAGCACTAAAACGCTCAATAAGTTCCTCTGAAATCTGTGATGGAAGAATATTATTTTCTCTCTCCACGAGTTCCACAAACTGCTCCACATCTTTGCCATATGCTAAGAGCGTCGAGTGTGCCTTTTTGCGCTTGCGAAGTTCCTCTAAAAAGAGGGCGTGATACTCACGAAGTGTTTGTGCCATAATACTATACGTGTAAGAGCAGGATGTTCAATAATATCCGCGATATTACAACATATAGGATATATTGTCAATGAAATACCAGAGTATTTCTCCGTTTTTCATCGCCGTATGGCTTGTTTTATGCGCGCTCATAAGCTACTCACTCATTCAACATTTGCGTTCTGTTTCTGGTGCAAATACTCGACTGCAAACCATGCAAAAACAAACAGCATTGCTTGAAAAACAAAATAATGACATTCGACAAAAGATTGAGGAAGCAAATACACCTTTTATTCGAGAAAAAATGATTCGTGATCAACTTGGTATGCAAAAACCGGGCGAGGTTGTGGTGCAGGTTATTGAGCCTCGGGAGATGGGGTCTTCAAATAGCGCACAAGCCGCTCAACCTCCTTCAACACCAGAGGAAAATGAAGGTAGAATACGACCAATCATTCAGGTTATTTTTGAACGTATACGCACATTTTTTACCAGATAGAAGTATTGTTTATTACTGCATAAAGCCATTGCTGAAAACTTAAGAATTTGGGGTTCCTTTTTTCAGACAAAGGAGGTACAATACCTCCACTCGCGCGGGGTAGTGTACGGCTGCACGTGAGGCTCAATATGGGCCACTCTCTAGCAATAGAGAGTGCATTCTGGCTATATCGGTGAAACCTTCACTTGAGAAAGAAAGGCAATACCGAGGAAAGATCTGCTTTTGCAGAAATCCGTAGAGACTATACGCCAGACTCTTTTCAAAAAGAGAAGATATAGTCCGACACTCCTGGAAACAGGAGCAACAGATGCATAATCTCGCAGACAAGGTTCGACTCCTTGCCCCGCAACATATGACCACCCGAAAGGGTGGTTTTCGTTTGTTATAGGTCTACATAGAACGACTGCTAGTTATAGAAAAATGACCCAGTATGATCTCTTGATATTCGTGTATTTTTCGGTATATTAAAGTCATGGCCAAATCTGCCCTCAGACTCCAGGCCCGAGCATTACGCAAACAAGGAAAAAGCCTTGGAGAAATTTCGCAAGAGCTCCATATTGCAAAAAGTAGTGCAAGTAAGTGGTGCAAAGATATTAAGTTGTCTCAAGAACAAAAAATAACTATTCTCGCTAAAGAATTTTATGGTAAGACAAAAGGGAGATTCTTGGCCGCGCAAAAGAAATGTGCGGAGCGTCAAACAAGAATAGATAACTTTCAACTCGACGCCATTCATGATGTCGGAAAACTCTCAGACAGAGATTTATTTATTTTAGGAATTGGTTTGTATTGGGCAGAAGGAGCAAAACGACAACGCGAAGTAAGATTTGTAAACTCTGACCCACACCTTCCTCAATCTTTTCAACTATTTATGTTAAATGTTTGTCAAAAATCCAGATCTGAAGTAAAATACAGATTACAAGTTAATATCACTCACAAAGATCGTTATCAAGAAATTTTACAATACTGGATGAATGTATTTCATGTTGGACAACAATCTTTTTCTAAACCCTCTTTTGTTAAGAGTAGACATAAGAGAGTGTATAAAAATAGAACAACATATTACGGTACGGTTCGTTTGGAATATAAAAAATCTACGAATAACAGTTATTTGATTCTTGGTTATATTAATGCTGTAAAATACTGGATACAACATCACATGCCAGGGTAGCTCAGCGGTAGAGCAATCCTCTCATAAGGGATGGGCCGAGAGTCCGACTCTCTCCCCTGGCACATTTTCCTTTATCACTTTCTCCCTCTCATTTTTGCCCACTTTCTCCCTGTTTTCCTCAAGTAAAAACTACTCTTAAATTGTTAGAATGTTGTTAGAATTGGCTGCTATTCTTAACACATGTTCCAATCTTTTTCTCTTCCATCCCCTCGCGGGATGAGGGCGACTGCCAGCCTTTTGTCGGTGGGTATTGTGTGGTACTCACTTCTGAAAGCTGTGGTTGCTGCTGCGTACTACTTTCTTAAGTACTACTACACGTAGGCGACTAAACATCGCTATCGCGGCACAACACAAAAGCCCCAGGTTGTCCCTGGGGCTTGTCGTATATTTTTAGGAAAAAGATATTTTTCTACATGTCCATTCCACTCATTCCACCACCAGCTCCCGCAGCCTTCTTCTCCTCTTTCACTTCCGTGATCAAGCAGCGTGTGGTCAAAATCATTCCAGCAACACTTGCCGCATTCTTTAATGCGGTCTTTGCAACTTTGGCTGGATCAATAACGCCCATCTTGAGCATGTCGCCAAACTCCAAGGTGAGTGCGTTGAATCCATACGTGGATGATTCCTCTGCCAACACTTGATACAAAACCTTTCCACCATCGGCGCCCGAGTTTTCTGCAAGGCGGCGAAGCGGCATCGCCAATGCATCGCGCACAATCTTGATGCCAGACATCACATCGGCATCTTTGTCTTTCAATGTGTTCAATGCAGATGAGGCGCGAAGATAGGTCACTCCTCCACCAGGAATCACGCCTTCTTCGATTGCAGCTTTGGTTGCTTCTTTTGCATCTTTGACGCGCTCTTGAAGTTCCTTCAACTCAACCTCAGTTGCAGCACCAACCTTGATCACTGCGACCCCACCGGATAACTTTGCCAAACGCTCTTGGAGCTTTTCTTTGTCAAAGTCTGATGTGGTTGCCTCGATCTCTTTTTTGATCTGCGCAACGCGACCATCAATATCAACCTTCTTGCCTTTGCCACCGACAATTGTGGTTGCATCTTTTGTGGAGCGAACCGAGTCTGCGTGTCCGCAATCTTCTGGCAACACACTGTCCAACTTGCGGCCTGTATCGCTGGAAATAAATTGACCACCGGTCAGCACAGCAATGTCTTGCAGCATGGCTTTGCGGCGATCGCCAAATCCAGGTGCCTTGATCGCCAGCACATTGAACACGCCGCGCATCTTGTTCACCACGAGGGTTGCAAGTGCTTCACCGTCGACATCGTCCGCAACCAATACGAGATTTTTTGAAATCTTCATGAGCTTTTCCAAGAACGGAAGCATGTCTTGGATCGAGCTGATTTTTTGATCAGTAATTAAAATATATGGATTCTCCATCACCGCTTCCATGTTGTCGGTATTGGTCACAAAGTATGGAGAGATGTAGCCTTTGTCGAATGCCATACCTTCAGTGTGCTCGATCTCAATATCCATGGACCGACCCTCTTCCACCTCAACCACACCATCCTTGCCAACCAGCTTTAAAGCATCAGCAATTTTTTCACCAATGAGTGGATTTTGTGCAGAAATGGTTGCAACCTTGACCCAGTCGGACTCCTTGACTGGCTTGCGAGTTTTGCAATCTCTGTGACCACTGCGTCGGCGGCAAGATCGATGCCTTTTTTCACCATCATCGGATTTGCACCAGCTGCAATGTTCTTCATGCCCATTGCGGTGAGTTGATGCGCGAGCAATGTTGCGGTTGTGGTTCCATCACCAGCAACATCGTTTGTTTTGGACGCCGCCTCTTTCACAAGTTGCGCGCCCATATTCTCGTATGGATCTTCAAGATTCACTTCTTTTGCAACACTCACACCATCATGAAGCACGGATGGCGCTCCCCATGCTTTATCGATTGCAACGTTTCCTCCGCGCGGACCGAGCGTTGTAGTCACAGCCTGCGAAAGCTTTGCAATGCCAGCGAGCATTTTCTGTTGTGCGTCATCAGCAAAAATCATTTTCTTTGCGGTTGCCATAGATCCTCCTTATATCAACTGATATAGATTATTTTACGATTGCCAATATGTCTTCAAACTTCAAGAATTGATACTCGGTGTTCTCGATTTTTACATCGTTGCCACCCCATTTTTTGTACACCACGGTGTCTTTTACTTTGCATGGCGATTTAATTGTTGCGCCTTGCTCGGTTGTCCAGTCATCACCCACCGCCAACACTTTGCCGTATTGTGGTTTTTCATCGTGTGAATCGGGCAAGTAAATGCCGCTCGCGGTTTGCGTTTGCTTTGCCGCTGGTTCAACCAAGACGTATCCTGGCATGGGGTGAAGTTTTGAAACAAGCATGGTGTCTGACATAGTCCTCCTGTTACTTTTTGTGTTCTGTAGCGATGCAAGTGGCGCGGATACATCACACAATGATCTAAAATTAGCAGTAACTTACCAAAAGTGCTAAAAAGTGTCAAGGGAGAGATTAATGTTTAACCTATTTTCTTCACAGCAAAGGTATTATCGTCAGCATCTGCGCTCAATAAGGCTTTCATTATTTCATTGGGTAATTTAGTAGGATCACCTTTCAAACAATCCTCACAAATACCTTTCAACTCTGGCCCCAATTTTTCCAAACAATCACTTCCATACAGTAAATGCGGACTCTGTAAAAAAGATGGCACATCAAATACTAATACTTCCTCTGGCTTAACACGTTGTCTTGCATCAGCTACAAGTGCAGCACCAATATCCCCAAGCTTGTTTTGTTCCTCCTCCAAAGCACTGTAATATTTAGTTGCCGAGGATTGTTTTACAAAATCTGGTCCTTTTACATTCTCCATTTTCCTTGCTGCCACAGTGTCTTCTCTCGATATTAAATACAATTGAAAATTTCCTTGCGCATCCATTCCCATAATATAGACTGGAGAATCTCCCTTGCTACAAACAACAACTCTTTGGGTGCCGTCTTGTTTTCTTGCTATTGCTGCAAGAGTGAGCGTTGCCTCCCCTTTTCTTGGATTATTTCCTGAATATGTATTGTCTATAGCAGAATTGAAAAGATTAGCAAATACATCCTCTACAGGATTTGGGGCTCCGTTATTCTGTTCCGAAAATACCTGGACAACTTGCGTAACTAATGCCCTTGCAGTTAAAGCATTTTCCTCTAAAGTTGTTGCCTCAACTCCAGTCCCTATTGACATCCCATCTGAACAAGCTCCTACAAACGATATATTTCCCACTTGATTTCTATTATCCAAAAACCGCAACACTCCGCTTCTAGGTTCAAAAAGTGCGATTGCATCTTGACCAGCAAATGTTCCAAGTGCAGTTCCTAATGTTTCTGAAATTTTATATAAAACCTTTACGAGCGGATCTACTCCTTTTTCTTTCAATGTTGAAACTTTATCTTTTTTTGATGCTCCTCCAATACACTCACTTCCTGATGCAAATAAAGCATATCTCTCTTGAATAACTTTCACTTCTTGCTCAAGGCTACCGCTTGGACTTTGCATAAATACCCCTCCAACCTAAAACACGCTCACATAGTACAATACTACCATGTCCCAAAACCCCACTGTCGCTGTTGTGTTTGGAAGCAGAAGTGTTGAGCACGAGGTATCTGTTGTTTCTGCGCTTCAGGTGATCAATGCGATTGATCGCTCTCGCTACAACGTCATTCCTGTGTACATCACGAAAACTGGGCAATGGCTCACCGGCAAAGAGTTGGAAAAGGTTGAGTCGTTCAAAAAGCTCTCGCTTGGGCAGTCAGTTGCATCCACACAGATTACGCCATCAGCTGCACCGCAATCGTTCACCACACCTTCACTTATTGGAAACAAACCACTGCAGATCGATGTCATCTTCCCTGTTATTCACGGAACCAACGGTGAAGACGGAACCTTGCAGGGCATGCTTGAGCTAGCCGATATCCCCTACGTGGGATGCGCGGTTACCGCGAGCGCGGTTGGCATGGACAAAGTGATTCAAAAAGCGGTGTTTGCGCAAAGTGGCTTGAATGTGGTGAAACACATGTGGTTTTTCCGCGAAGAGTTCGCCACACAATCAGAAGAGGTTTTGCGTCGCATAGAAAAAACATTGCCCTACCCTGTGGTGATTAAGCCCGCCAATCTTGGATCAAGCGTGGGAATTTCTTTAGCACATAACAGGCAAGAACTCGTTGAGGCAATTGAACTTGCGCAATCATTTGATCGCAAAATTTTGATTGAGGAAGCGCTCACCGACATGATCGAGATAAACTGCTCGGTGCTTGGCTGGAAAACACTGCAAACATCAGTCTGCGAACAACCACTCAAAAAAGGCGAGTTTTTGTCTTACAAAGACAAGTACATGTCTGG